>ERZ1026932.274-NODE-274-length-19102-cov-4.751929_pt1 | contig 19102 bp, 15 predicted proteins | sample MGYA00519570_ERZ1026932 | MGnify/ENA primary metagenome ERZ1026932 (study PRJEB26926, sample SAMN06164826) | human gut metagenome | biome: ENVO:00009003; feature: ENVO:2100002; material: ENVO:00002003 | host: Homo sapiens | place: USA | collected 2012 ... | reverse complement strand
CCTCTGCTTTTGTGCCACAAATGTAACGAGATATTTTAAAAATACCGTATCTTTGGCAGGAATTTTAATTGAAATATTCATTTTTTTCTATCGAAAAGAATATTTCCATATAAATATAGTATAAAATCATTTCATATGAAAAAGATTACAATCGCAATCGACGGTTTTTCTTCATGCGGGAAAAGTACAATGGCCAAGGATTTGGCCCGCGAAATAGGTTATATCTACATTGACAGCGGAGCCATGTACCGTGCCGTCACTTTATATAGTATGGAAAACGGTCTGTTCACCGGCAATGACATTGATACGGAGAAGCTGAAAGAGCAGATTAAAGACATTCATATTTCTTTTCAACTGAATCCGGATACAGGACGTCCCGACACATTTCTGAATGGTGTCAATGTGGAAAAAAAGATTCGTACAATGGAGGTATCTTCCCGCGTCAGTCCCATTGCCGCACTCGACTTTGTACGCGAAGCAATGGTAGCCCAACAGCAGGAAATGGGAAAATCCAAAGGCATTGTAATGGACGGCCGCGACATCGGCACTACCGTCTTTCCGGATGCCGAACTGAAAATCTTCGTAACGGCCTCTCCCGAAATCCGCGCACAGCGCAGATATGACGAGTTGAAAGCCAAAGGGGAGGAAGCTGGTTTCGACGAGATTTTAGAGAATGTGAAACAACGGGATTATATAGACCAAAACAGAGCGGTAAGCCCTCTCCGCAAAGCCGACGACGCATTGCTGCTGGACAATAGCCACATGACGATCTCACAACAAAAGGAATGGCTGGCAGCACAGTTTGAAAAGGTTTGTAAAGCATAATCCAAAAAATCTGCGATATGGCAAAAGTGGAAATAGATGAAGGATCCGGTTTCTGCTTCGGAGTAGTGACCGCAATCAATAAAGCTGAAGAAGAACTGACCAAAGGCGGAACCTTATACTGTTTGGGCGACATTGTACACAACAGTCGTGAAGTGGAGCGGCTGAAAGCCATGGGCCTCATCACCATCAACCATGAGGAGTTCAACCGTTTGCATGACGTCAAAGTTTTGTTACGGGCACATGGCGAACCGCCTGAGACCTATACAATCGCCCGGCGCAACAACATAGAGATCATCGACGCCACCTGTCCGGTGGTGCTACGCCTACAAAAGAAAATCAAGCAGGAGTACATTCAGGAGGATGATGAAGAGAAGCAGATCGTCATATATGGCAAAAACGGGCATGCCGAGGTGCTGGGCTTAGTGGGACAGACCACAGGGCAGGCAATCGTCATTGAAAAGCTGGAAGAAGCCGGAATGCTGGATTTCAGCAAGAGCATACGCCTCTATTCGCAAACCACCAAATCACTCGACGAATTTCAGAAGATAGTGGAATATATAAAAGAGCATATATCCCCGGATGTCACTTTCGAGTATTACGATACCATATGCCGGCAAGTAGCCAACCGCATCCCCAACATCAAGAAATTCGCCGCCTCGCACGACCTGGTATTTTTTGTCAGCGGCAAGAAAAGCTCCAACGGAAAAATCCTGTTCAGCGAATGTAAAAAAGTAAATCCGAACTCGCACCTGATTGACAGTGCGGAAGAAATAGATAACGAACTGCTCCTCGGTGCAGAGTCCATTGGCATATGCGGAGCCACCTCCACGCCCAAATGGTTAATGGAAGAAATATCCGAGGCAATAAAATCACGAATTTAAAAAGCTTTTGTTATCTTTGCCAACAAATTTTTAAGGTAATTATTAACACTAAATAAGGAGATTGTTATGGGAACAATTAAGTGTATCGGTATCTTAACATCGGGCGGTGACGCTCCGGGAATGAACGCAGCTATTCGCGCAGTGACACGCGCGGCTATTTACAACGGACTTCAAGTGAAAGGCATATATAGAGGTTACAAAGGTTTGGTAACCGGCGAGATTAAAGAATTCAAAAGCCAGAATGTGAGCAACATCATCCAACTGGGCGGTACTATTCTGAAAACAGCCCGTTGCAAAGAGTTCACCACTCCCGAAGGCCGTCAGGTTGCGTATGACAACATGAAAAAAGAAGGCATTGACGCTTTGGTGGTTATCGGCGGCGACGGTTCTCTGACAGGTGCGCGCATTTTCGCGCAAGAATTCGACGTTCCCTGTATCGGTCTGCCGGGAACTATCGACAACGACCTTTACGGAACAGACACGACAATCGGCTATGACACCGCCTTGAATACGATTTTGGATGCCGTAGACAAGATTCGCGATACAGCGACTTCCCACGAGCGCCTTTTCTTCGTTGAGGTAATGGGACGCGATGCAGGTTTCCTTGCTCTGAACGGCGCTATCGCCTCCGGAGCCGAGGCGGCCATTATTCCGGAGTTCAGTACGGAAGTGGACCAACTGGAAGAATTCATCAAGAACGGTTTCCGCAAATCAAAGAACAGCAGTATCGTGCTTGTAGCCGAAAGCGAATTAACCGGCGGTGCGATGCACTATGCCGAACGCGTGAAAAACGAGTATCCCCAGTATGACGTGCGTGTAACGATCCTCGGCCATTTGCAACGTGGCGGTAGCCCGACGGCGCACGACCGTATCCTTGCCAGCCGTTTAGGCGCCGCAGCAATCGACGCCATTATGGAAGGCCAGCGCAATGTCATGATCGGCATAGAGCATGATGAAGTGGTTTATGTACCTTTCACGAAAGCCATCAAAAACGACAAGCCGATCAAGAAAGACCTGGTTAATGTACTGAGGGAACTTTCCATTTAATAAAGTCCCGATAGGATAAACCCAAGAGGGCCGAAGTGATTTTAACATTTTCTTTCAGGCACGGAGTGCACAGATTTCATGGTTCTTGCAAACCGGAACCGTGAAATCCATGCACTCCGTGCCTGAAAAATTATCATAATGCAAGAGGTTCTTTAAATTTTCCTCAACAAGTGTTCTATCCGTTTTTTGGATTTATAACCACTTCTCCACAATCTTCTCCGTCCTGTTCCACAACTCCTGCATCTGCACATGGCGGGTATACTTCCCGGAAAGATGCTTGGGACGGCAACTCGCATTTAAAGTTCCCGTACGTTTTCCGGCATCCTCATCCAGCAGCAGGTGAATGGCCGTAGCCGCTCCCTGTTTCGGTGTACGGATGAAAGGACGGAAGAAAATGTCCGTCAGCGGGTCGAACCACATGTGCATTGTTATGATATTGGTGGAAACCACTCCCGGATCAGCAGCATTCACCACGATGCCCCTTTCCCTGATGCGGGCAGCCAAATTAATCGTAAACAAGGTCAGAGCCAATTTCGTATTGCTATAAATAGGAATACGCCAGAAGCCCCCTCTCCTGCCGCGGAGGAAGAAGTCCGGAAAATCGAGATGTCCGATAGCATAAGTACAAGACACCATATTCACGATACGGCTTCCTTCTCCCATCAGAGGAAGAAGTTTGCGCGTCAGCAAATAAGGGGCCACATAGTTGACGCTTACCGTACGCTCCAAGCCATCCTCTGTGATGCGGCGCTCCGTCTCCATTGTCCCCGCATTGTTCATCAGCAGACCGACGGCATCGCCGCGTTTCAAAAGAATTTCGGCAAACGCCGCCACAGATGCAAGTGAGGACAAGTCGACGCCCAACACCTCAATATGCGGATTGCCGGTATCACGCACCAGCATATCCTTTACCTTTTCCGCCTTTTCAGGGCGGTAACAAGCCATAACAATCCTATATCCGGCCTTAGCCGCAGCACGCGTTATCTCCGTTCCCATGCCACCGTCGGCGCCGGTTATGACAGCAAGTTTCACGATTATCAATTATTAATTACCGGTTACAAAAATTCCAATCACCCTTTAGCTTCAATTTTCTCTATTTCCTTTTTCAGACAAGCGGGAAGCTCCTCGCCCAGATGCCGGTGACAAGCCATTTCAATGGAGTACATCCGGGCTATGCAATAATTGCTGTGCTTACAATTGCAGCGGGCATCCTCCTCTTCGCGCATCCGGTTTACGAAACCCGGTTCGTTGAGCAATGCACGTGCCATCTGTACGGCATCGAAGCCCTCGTTCAGCACCTCGTCTATTTTGGAACGCGAAACCAGTCCGCCTACATATATCAACGGATTTCAGCTCTGCACGAAACTTCAAGGCATCCTCCAGAAAATAAGCCTCTTTGAAGGGAACCGCCGGTATCATCCATTTGCCCACCATACGCACTCCATACTTCAGCCACCAGCACGTCATGTAGTGCGTCATGCTGCGAATCGGCATTTCCCCGCGCATCACATACATGGGCGCTTTACTCACAAAACCGCCACTCAGCACCAGTCCATGCACGCCCGACTGTTCGAGACGCCTCGCCACCTGCATCGTTTCATCCATCTCCATGCCTCCCCGGAAACCGTCGCGCATGTTCATCTTCACAAGTACAGCCATATCGTTGCCGGCAGCCTTCATCACTTCCTCCAACACCATATCCATAAAACGCATACGGTTCTGCAAAGACCCGCCGAATTCATCCTTACGATGATTGGTGGCAGGCGACAGAAACTGGCTTATGAGATAACCATGTCCCGCATGGATTTCCACAGCGTCGAACCCCGCCTCACGCGCTAAATTCACCGAACGCCCGTAGGCACGCGCCAGTTCCGGCAGTTCATCGGCACGCAGCCCGCGCACAAAGGTGGGCGAATAGAGGTTAAAGCCGCCACTTGCACCGACGGGCGTACACCCGCAAATGCTCTTGTGGGACATGTTTCCGCAGTGTCCCAACTGAATTCCGGCAGCAGCGCCTTCAGCATGCACCGCATCGGTCAGCCTACGAAGCCCCGGAATTATTTCGGGACGCATCCACAACTGACGGTCGAAAGAAAGGCCGCTCCGGGTAACGGCGGCATAGGCCACAGTGGTCATCCCGATACCTCCTGCCGCAACCGAACGGTGATAATTGAGCAACATATCCGAAGGAGCGTTGCCCGGACACATACTCTCGAAAGCAGCCGAACGGATGGTACGGTTGCGCAAAGTCAACGGTCCGAAAGTGACCGGTGTGAATAATTTTGATTCCATGTGACGACTTTATGAATTGTGAATTATGAATCGTGAATTGTGAATTATGAAGTTTCGGTTATTCAATAGACATAAGGTATGATGCGTTTGCGTTTTCCCACAGCCTCATCCCCGAATTCTGCCCGGTAGTGGCGGTAAATGGCGTCGGAACGGGGAACGAGATTGGCAAAAGTCCACCAGACAAACACCCATGCAGCGGGTGAAGCGGTGAGTATGGCAAAGCCTGTCCACTCCACCAATTCACCGAAATAGTTGGCCGAAGTGACATAGCGGTAGAGACCTTTTGCCGGAAGATAATGCCTCGTGTCGCCCGGCTTGCGCAGATGGCGTATCACGTGATCGGAATGAAGATTTATGAACATGCCTGCAAAGAACAGCAGCACTCCCAGCAAGGCGTGAGGTTTCAGCAAATAGGCCCAACCACCGGCATACAGCCCTTCAGGAGCAAAATAGAACAAACCGCCTGCCTGCATCATTCCGTTCAGGACGTTGAACACAATGCCCATAGCCATAATGGCTACCGGCATCCGGCTCTTCCCTTTCAGCAGAAAAGGAAAGACAAACGACCTCTGAAAGTAATGCAACTGAAACAGCAGGAAGAAAAGATACACCGGCACAGAAAAGCCAACCCCGCTCCTGCCCCACAGCCAAAACATGACAATGAAAACCGGCGCTTCCATCAGCACCCATGCCAACTTGTTGTTAATGGAATATCCCCATGATGCCGTACGGAACATTCCATATCCGGCTTTGATGAAATAAAGGGCGATGAATACAAAAAGTGCAGTGGCACACATCGCTCCCAAAAACAGATGAAACCCCTCCTCGCTCATATCCTTTCATTTAGATGTGGCAAATATAAAGAAAACTTGCGACTTCCAAATCGTTTTCTTGCGAGAATTATAAAAAAGGAGTAGAAATGCTTACCGCCGGGAGTGCCAATATTTATTCTTTCCTCCACGAAGAAAGTTTTGTTCCCTCATGGAGAAAGTTTCTTTCCACCATGGTGGAAAGAAAAATACCCCATATAGGAAAGAATAAGGTGATCCGACGCTTGTGTTTCTCAGGTAAATCCTACCGCTTCCTGATAGGGATATACGCCACTTCCTCCAGCACATTCTTGTATGCAGGCCGGATGATGCGTTTACCCTCGAAGTTCAGTTCCTCATTGCGGTGTGCGCACCAGCCCACGATACGCGCCATGGCAAACAGCGGAGTGAAGATTTCCTGCGGCAAACCAATCATTTCGTATACAAAGCCGGAATAGAAGTCTACATTGCTCGAAACGGTTTTCCCATTGTTCTTCACGCGGCCAAAGACCTCAATGGCACGTTCCTCCAGCAGTTCAAGGAAGGCAAACTCCCGTTCCTTGCCTTTTTCACGCGCAAGGTCGCGGGCGAGCTCCTTCAACAGCAGGGCGCGGGGGTCTGAGATGGTGTAGACGGCATGGCCGATGCCATATATCAGTCCCGTCTTGTTGTACACTTCTTTGTTCAGCATACGGGTAAAATAGGTGTCTATCTCGTCCACACTGGCCCAGTCGCTGATGTTCTCCTGCAAGTGGTGGAACATGTCGGTGACCTGGATATTGGCTCCGCCATGAAGCGGGCCTTTCAGCGAGCCGATGCCCGCAGCTATGGAAGAGTAAGTGTCCGTACCGGTGGAGGAAGTGACACGTACCGTAAACGTAGAGTTGTTACCGCCGCCATGTTCCGCCTGCAACACCAGCAGCAGGTCGAGGGTGCGGGCATCCAGTTCCGTATAGTCCTTCTTCAGCATATAGAGGAAATTCTCTGCAAGCGAAAGATTCTCCTGCGGATGACGGATATGCAATGAACGGCCATGAGTGGCATGGCGAAGCATATTAAAGGCATAGGCTATGATAGTGGGGAATTTCGAAATCAGCTCGATGCTTTGGCGCATCAGGTTATCGCGCGAGGTGTCGTCCGCATCCGGATCGAAACGGTACATCTCCAGTACGCTGCGTGCCAGGATATTCATAATGTTGTTTCCTTCAAGCTCGATGATATTCATCTTCGTCTTCTGTTCCAACGGCATATTATCATTGATCAGCTCGCGAAAGGAAGCCAGCTCTTCCTTGTCGGGCAGACGACCGGAAAGCAGCAGATAGGCCACTTCCTCAAAGCCGAAGCGTTTTTCCTTGAGAATGGCATGCGCCAAGTCCTCAAGGTCGTAACCGCGATAGAACAGTTTCCCCGGAATAGGTTTCAGTCCGCCCCCCGGAATACGCTCGTAGCCCACCACATTGCCTATCTTGGTCAGTCCCACCAGCACTCCCGTTCCGTCCTCGTTGCGCAAGCCGCGCTTTACATCAAACTTCTTGAACAGTTCATTCTCGATCCGGGTCGCTTCTTTCAAATCTTCGGACAGTTTATAAATCAGATATTCCTTCTTCATGATATGTATATTTTTGTTAAGTAAATGGTATTTATCTCCCGCAGCGTTCTATTCTTTCCACAATTTCCTGCGTAAAAGCAGATGTGGACAACGAGACGCCACCCGGCATGAAACGGGCCAGATCGGCAGTGGCACGCCCTTCCGCAAAGCTGCTCTCCAGAGCGTCCTCTATCAGCGAAGCCGCCTCTTTCCAGCCCAAATGCCCAAGCATCATCACAGCCGAAAGAATGATGGAACAGGGATTCACAATATCCTTTCCCGCAATGTCGGGAGCCGTACCATGGGTCGCCTCAAAAATGGCATGTCCTGTCGCGTAATTGATATTGGCTCCGGGAGCGATGCCGATGCCGCCCACCATGGCAGCCAGTTGGTCGGAAACGTAATCGCCGTTCAGGTTCAGAGTGGCGATGACCGAATAGTTTTCGGGAACAAGCAGCGTGTTCTGCAAGAAAGCGTCAGCGATGCAGTCCTTAACGACAAGACGTCCGTCCGCTATCTCCCTGCCGAACTCGCGCTCTGCCAATTCATATCCCCATTTCTTGAAACCGCCTTCGGTGAACTTCATGATGTTCCCCTTGTGTACCAGCGTAACGGAGGGAAGGTGGTTTTGGAGCGCATAGAGGCATGCCGCACGTACCAGCCGTTCCGTCCCTTCTTTGGAGACAGGCTTCACGCCAAAGGAAGAGGTTTCGGGAAAACGCACCTTAGCCACCCCCATCTCCTCATGCAGGAAACGGTAGAACTTTTCCGCCTCCGGCGTTCCGGCTTCCCATTCGATGCCGGCATAGATGTCCTCGGTATTTTCGCGAAACACACACATGTTTACCTTCTGCGGCTCTTTCACCGGAGAGACTACGCCTTTATACCAGCGCACAGGGCGCAGGCACACATACAAGTCGAGCGCTTGACGCAACGCCACGTTCAACGAACGGATGCCGCCGCCCACCGGCGTAGTCAGCGGTCCCTTAATGCCTATCTTATGCTTCCGGAACGCCTCCATTGTCTCTTCCGGCAGCCAAGAGCCGGTTTCATGAAACGCCCGTTCGCCCGCCGGAACCTCTTTCCACTCTATGCTCCGACTGCCCCCATAGGCTTTTTTCAGGGCTGCGTCCACAACGGTCCGCATGGACGGGGTCACCTCTGCCCCAACTCCGTCACCCGTAATAAAAGGTACAGTAATTTTTTCCATATTCTATCGTGCATTTAATGCAGAGCCGGCACGAAACCAGCCTATCTGCTGTTCATTATAAGTATGTTGTACTTCGAAGCTCTCCTTGCTGCCGTCCTCATGGTGAAGCACCACCTCCAGGTTGCGTCCCGGAGCAAAGTTCCTCAAACCGACAACGGAAAGCAAGTCGTGTTCCTGCACCTTGTCATAGTCCGCCTTGTCGGCAAAGGTCAACGCCAGCATGCCCTGTTTCTTCAGGTTCGTCTCGTGAATACGCGCGAAGCTCTTTGCCAGTATGACACGCACATTCAGGAAACGCGGTTCCATAGCAGCGTGTTCCCTGCTGGAGCCTTCGCCGTAATTCTCTTCGGCTACGACAATGGAAGGAATACCCTCGGACTTATACAGCTTCGCCGTACCGGAAACCGTTTCGTACGTATTTGTAGAACGGTTCCACACCTTGTTCGTCTCACCGTTGAAAGCATTGACGGCCCCCATCAGCATATTATCCGAGATATTCTCCAGATGCCCCCGGAAACGAAGCCATGGACCCGCCATCGAGATGTGGTCGGTGGTGCATTTGCCCTGCGTCTTAATCAGCAAAGGCATATTTAGCAAATCCTCCCCATTCCAAGCAGGAAACGGGGTGAGCAGTTGCAAGCGTTGCGACCGGGGATCCACCACAATGTCCGCCTTTACACCGGAAGGCGCGATATATCCCTCGCTGCCTGCCATAAATCCTTTCGGCGGCAACTCCTCTCCCACCGGTTCGGAGAGCTTCACCTTTTTGCCGTCGGCACTGATCAGCGTGTCCTTCAGCGGATTGAAACATAAATCTCCGGCAATGGTCAGCGCCATGGGCAGTTCGGGAGAAGCCACAAACGCATACGTATTCGGATTGCCGTCCGCGCGCTTGGCAAAGTTACGGTTGAAGGAAGTCACGATGGAATTCTTGCGGACGGGATCGTCCGTCACACGCTTCCATTGCCCGATACAAGGGCCGCAGGCATTTGCCATGATCGTAGCTCCTACCTCTTCAAAGACGCCGATCATGCCGTCGCGTTCCGCTGTGGCGCGTATGCGCTCCGAACCCGGATTGACAATCAAGGGAGCAGCCACATGCAGGTTTTTCTCCGTAACCTGACGCGCCAAAGAGACGGCGCGGCTCAAATCCTGATAGGACGAATTGGTGCAGGAGCCGATGAGCCCCACTTCCATTTTACGGGGATAACCGTTTTTCAAAACCTTCTCGGAAAACTCAGAAATGGGCGTAGCCGCATCCGGTGTAAACGGTCCGTTGATGTAAGGCTCCAATGCAGAAAGGTCTATGTCAATAATACGGTCATAGTACTTCTGCGGATTGGCCATCACCTCGTCATCTGCACGAAGCTCTGCGGCAACGGCAGTAGCCATGTCCGCCACTTCTTCGCGTCCGGTGGCTTTCAGGTAGGTTGCCATGCGTTCGTCGTAAGGGAAAAGCGAGGTGGTGGCTCCTACCTCCGCGCCCATGTTGCAAATCGTGGCTTTTCCGGTGGCCGAAAGCGAAGCAGTGCCCGGACCGAAGTATTCGATGACAGCATTTGTCCCGCCCTTCACAGTCAGGATTCCCGCCAGCTTCAAAATAACGTCCTTGGGGGCTGCCCACCCACTCAGCGCTCCGGTGAGACGCACACCGATCAGGCGGGGCATCTTCAGTTCCCACTCCATGCCGGTCATCACATCCACCGCATCGGCACCGCCAACGCCGATAGCCACCATGCCCAAACCACCGGCGTTCGGAGTATGGGAATCGGTGCCTATCATCATGCCGCCCGGAAAAGCGTAGTTTTCCAGTACGACCTGATGAATGATGCCTGCTCCGGGCTGCCAAAAGCCGATGCCGTAACGGGAAGAGACATCCCGAAGAAAACGATAGACTTCCTCGTTGGTTTTGGTAGCGGTGGCAATGTCTTCTTTGGCTCCTTTATATGCCTGAATCAGATGGTCGCAATGTACGGTTGAAGGAACAGCCGCTTCATTGCGTCCCGAATTCATAAACTGCAATAATGCCATCTGTGCAGTTGCGTCCTGCATGGCAACACGATCGGGACGGAAATTTACGTAGTCCTCGCCGCGTTTGTAGTTTTTCACGTTTCTCTCATCATACAAATGAGCATACAAAATTTTTTCTGCTAAAGTCAGCGGACGTTGCAACACAGTCCGGATGCGCCCTATCTTCCCCTCATAAAGCGAATAAAACGCTTTAAGCATTGTCAAATCATAAACCATAACCACTCTTATTTTTTAGTTTTTCAATATTGTAAAGATTACAAATTAATATAATAAACAAAATAGAACAAGGAAAAGTTTAACAAAAGAAAGCATTTCTTCCCCCAACGGCGGGGATTTATTACCTTTGCAAAAGAATAATCTCCACAGAGGAGACAGGTCTCACAGAGCTTTACAATGATAAGAATGAACGAAAAGAGCGACATACAATCTCCTATTATACATATTCAACGGCAGCAACTCCTGTTACGCATGGAGTACGAATACGAGAAAGAAGAGTTCAAGCGGCAAACAGAAAATATGGGTGTCGCCCGGAAAGTCAAACGGGGACTCTGCTGGTATCCTGCCTCACCGGGGCGAAGTTACTATAACTCCCTGAACCAATTAGTAATAGAGGTTACGCATACCGAAAACACCGATATAGAACATAATTTCGAATTCGGACGTCCTGTCTGCTTTTTCCGCCAATCGGCCGACGGAAAGATCACTTATTTTAATTTTACGGCCACCGTCAGTTATGCGGACGATGTGCGTATGGTAGTGGTTATGCCCGGCGCAGGAGCTGTTATGGATATACAGTCTGCCGACAACCTCGGCGTTCAGCTCTACTTCGACGAAACCTCCTACCGCACGATGTTCGAGGCGCTGGAAGATGTTCTTCGTGCCAAAGGCAACCGACTCGCCGAACTGCGGGACACACTGCTGGGTACGATGAAAGCCGGGTTCCGCGAACTCTATCCGGTGCGCTTCCCCTGGTTGAACTCTACCCAAGAGACAGCCGTCAACAAGGTGCTATGCGCCCGCGACGTAGCCATCGTGCATGGACCTCCGGGAACGGGCAAAACCACTACGCTCGTAGAGGCTATCTACGAAACATTGCACCGCGAACCCCAAGTGCTGGTCTGCGCACAAAGCAATATGGCAGTGGACTGGATTTCTGAAAAGCTGGTGGACAGAGGCGTGAATGTTTTACGAATCGGCAATCCCACACGCGTCAATGACAAGATGCTCTCTTTCACTTACGAACGCCGCTTCGAGAACCATCCGCTTTATCCCGAATTATGGAGCATCCGTAAGGAACTGAGGCAACTGGGTGGCAGAGCCCGCCGCGGCAGTTATGATGAACGAGAGGGAATACGCAGCCGCATGAGCCGCTTGCGCGACCGCGCCACAGCGCTGGAAGTACAGATCAACACCGGACTGTTTGACAGCGCCCACGTCATTGCCTCCACGCTGGTGAGCAGCAATCACCGTCTTTTAAACGGCCGCCGCTTCGGCACACTGTTCATCGACGAAGCCGCCCAAGCCCTGGAAGCCGCCTGCTGGATAGCCATCCGCAAGGCAGACCGGGTGGTGCTGGCAGGGGACCATTGCCAGTTGCCGCCCACCATTAAATGTTATGAAGCCGCACGTGGCGGACTGGAACGTACGTTGATGGAGAAAGTCGCCGCCAACAAGCCGTCTGCCGTATCCCTACTGAAAGTGCAGTACCGTATGCACGAGGACATTATGCGCTTCTCCTCGAATTGGTTTTATGACGGGGAACTGGAGGCGGCTCCCGAAATACGCCACCGGGGAATATTGGACTGGGACACTCCCGTCACATGGATCGACACTTCCGACATGGACTTCAAGGAAGAGTTTGTCGGGGAAACATTCGGACGCATCAACAAGGAGGAGGCCCATTTACTGCTGAAAGAACTGGAAGCATACATCCTGCGGATAGGCGGAAGCCGTATTCTTGAGGAACGTATCGACTTCGGGCTGATCTCGCCCTACAAGGCGCAAGTGCAATACCTGCGGGGAAAGATAAAAGGCAGCGCCACCCTGCGTCCTTACCGCAGCCTGATAACGGTCAACACCGTCGACGGATTTCAGGGGCAGGAGCGTGACGTGATTTTCATCAGTCTGGTACGTGCCAACGAAGAAGGCCAAATAGGATTTCTGAATGATTTGCGCAGGATGAACGTGGCAATAACAAGGGCACGCATGAAACTCGTCATATTGGGAGAAGCAGCTACTCTGGGACACCATGCTTTCTACAAGCAACTGCTCGAATACGTGAAGAAGGTGAACGGCAGGCAATGAAAAAGAGATTGCCCCAAATTTGAATTAACCGACCACCCTGTATTATCCAGAGCAATCTTCAAACCTGAGACAACCTCTTCTCTTATTCAGAAGTCCGCACCGGAGATCAGTTGTTTTCCGGACGGAGCTTGCGAACCGTTACGGCAGTCTGCCACATCTCGCTCTCACGCAACGCTTTCAGCTCTGCATTCAGTTTCTCACGATAGTCGGGCTTAGAGTTGCTGTCGATAGAAATCTGGGCTTCGTTACCCGACTTAACGCTCTGATACAACTTCTGCACCACCGGCTTGATAGCATCGTGGAACGGGCCCATCCAGTCGAGAGCACCGCGTTGGGCGGTAGTAGAGCAGTTGGCATACATCCAGTCCATACCGTTCTTTGCAAACAACGGCATCAATGACTGCGTCAGTTCCTCAACTGTTTCGTTGAACGCTTCCGACGGAGTGTGGCCGTTTTCACGCAGAACCTCGTACTGAGCCAACAACAATCCCTGGATAGCTCCCATCAAAGAACCGCGTTCACCGGTCAGGTCGGAAGTAGCTTCACGAATGAAAGTAGTCTCGAACAAATAACCCGAGCCGATACCGATGCCCAGTGCAAGGGTTCTGTCCAAAGCCTTTCCGGTAGCATCCTGATAGATAGCATAAGAAGAGTTCAAGCCGCGGCCTTCGAGGAACATTGTACGGAGTGATGTACCCGATCCCTTAGGAGCAACCATGATAACATCAATATCCTTGGGAGGAACCACACCCGTACGGTCACTCCATGTGATAGCGAAACCATGAGAGAAATAAAGTGCCTTTCCGGCCGTCAGGTACGGTTTCATCGTGGGCCATACAGACATAACGGCCGCATCGGACAACAGGCACATGATGACAGTACCCTTTTGGCAAGCATCCTCAATGCTGAACAGAGTTTCACCCGGAACCCATCCGTCTGCCACTGCCTTCTCGTAAGTCTTACCCTGACGCTGGCCTACGATTACGTTGAAACCATTGTCGCGCAGGTTGCAAGCCTGACCGGGACCTTGTACACCATAACCGATAACTGCGATTGTTTCATCCTTTAAAATCTCACGTGCTTTTTCCAAAGGAAATTCTTCGCGGGTCATTACATTCTCAATAACACCGCCAAAATTCAATTGTGCCATTTTTTGTTTTAATTTTTATTTGTGGCTTATGCCAACTGATTGGTTAATAAATTATTTCTTTACAAATATTACTTTGGAACGGCAAACCACTTCGCTGCCGTTCTTTTTCACTTCTATATCATACGCGCCGTCGCCTGCATAGTCCTTATAGAAAGTGAGCTCGTCACCGTAATAGCTCTCGGCTACGTAGGCCATTTCAAAACGACGGATGCGGCTCTCCTTATACAGTTCTATCGGGAACAAATCGAGGATATGCTCGATATAGCGGATACTGTTTACGTGTCCGTTGATGTCAATATCGCTATACTTGGCATTGAGAGAAGAAGCCGGCTCCGCAGAAGCGACCTTTATGCGCGAAGGCTTTTCAATGGGGCAAGGCTCGTCGCACACATAATCCACGATGCTGCCTCCATGCAAAGTCAGCAGGTCGGCGGGTTTGCGGGTATTGAGGCTAATCATCGCCCATACGGAACGGGCATATCCTATCTTCTTTCCGTCCTTGTCGATAATGGCAAAATTACGGTCGGTGAAGAGGCGGTAGACATTCTCCACCCATGTCCGGATGGAAAAATCCTCGTATTGGTACGGCATCTCGTCCAGTTCGACAGCCAGCCGGGAAAGCACCCATGTATAATTATCCTCATTCAAGGTTGCAATGCCGAAACCGCGTTCCGTCGCATGAAATCCTGCGCAGTTCAGCAGATGGTTGCCAAGCACCCCCATTGTGAGGCGGCCGGTGAAGTCCACATGAAACGGTTCGGCCACAAACTTATAAGTACCTATCTTGTTATTTTCACTCATTGTCCTTGTTGTTCTTTACTCTGACGATATTTTGTTTCACGATCTGCCAGATACTCGTTGACACGTTCAAAGCAGCTTGTAGTGATGGCAACACGTCCGGAACGCACAAACTGGAGCACACACCCCAAAGCGCTCAGCTCTTCGTAGAGATTGGTTATTTCCTCACTCATACCGTTTTTCTCCACAATGGAGAATACGGAGTTAACCTCTACGATACGCGCATTGTATTTGCGGATCACCTTAGACACTTCCGGTTTTTCTTCCAGCGTGGGAGTCGTCAGCTTGTAGAGCGCAATCTCGTGCTGGTAGATTTCATCATCTGTGAAATAGTGCGCCTGCAACACATCTATCTTTTTGGTGATTTGCTTCGTCACCTTCTCAATAGTGTCTTTATCTGTCCAGGCAGTAATGGTATATTTATGTACCCCCTTGATAGAGGATGCCGAAACATTCAGGCTCTCGATATTGATTTGCCGGCGGGTGAAAACAGCCGTTACCTGATTCAGCAAACCTGCAAAGTTCTCCGAATGAACGATAATTGTATATAATGTCTTGTCCATACTTTTTTTAATTAAGAATGATAAGTGAAGAATTCATAATTCTTCATTTATATCAGCATTCCAGCAACATCTGGTTCACAGAGCCACCCGGAGGCGTCATCGGCATAACATTTCCTTCTTCCTCTACGCAGGCTTCCAGCAGGAACGGGCCGTCTGTCGAAATCATCTCTTCAATGGCTTCCGCCAGTTCCTTACGGGTAAGCGCCCGACGCGCCGGAATACCGTAGGCGGAAGCAATCTTCAGATAGTCCGGGTTCATCATCGGAGTGAACGAGTAACGGCGGTTGAAGAACATAGCCTGCCATTGACGAACGTTACCCAGGAAGTTATTGTTCAGCAAAATCATCTTAACGGGAGCTTTCTGCTCCATCACCGTACCCAGTTCCTGCAAATTCATCTGCAAACCGCCGTCGCCCATAAAGACGCAAACGGTACGGTCGGGACGTCCGAAAGTGGCGCCGATAGCGGCAGGAAGGCCGAAGCCCATTGTACCCAAACCGCCGGAAGTGACAATGCTGCGTTCCTTGCTATATTTAAAGTAGCGGGCAGACATCATTTGGTTCTGTCCCACATCCGTCACCAAAACGGCTTCGTTGTTTGTAGCCTCACTGACGGCACGCACCACCTCACCCATGCTCAGTGTGTCGCCTGCCGGATGCAACTCCGGACGGATCACCTTTTCTTCCTCCATCTGTTCATAAGGCAAGAAGCTGTCGAGCCATTCCTTGTGTCCGGCAGGTTTCAGCAATTCGGTCACTGCAGCCAGGGTATCTTTACAGTTGCCCAATACGGCAACATCCGTTTTCACATTCTTGTCTATCTCTGCCGGATCAATATCGAAATGGATTATTTTTGCCTGCGACGCATACGTGGACAACTTGCCCGTCACACGATCGTCAAAACGCATGCCTACCGCAATCAGCACATCGCACTTATTGGTATTGATATTCGGCCCCAGATTGCCATGCATGCCCAGCATCCCCTTGTTCAAAGGATGCTCTGTTGGCAATGCGGAAAGCCCCAACAAGGTGCAACCGGCAGGCATATCCGCCTTTTCGATGAAAGCACGCAATTCGTTCTGCGCATTGCCAAGCTCCACGCCCTGCCCCACCAGCACCAACGGACGTTCCGCCGCATTTATCAAATCGGCAGCCTGTTGTATGGCTTCCGGTTCCATTTCGGGTACAGGCAGATAGCTGCGCACGTAATCCACTTTGGTAGGCACATATTCCGTCTTATCCACTTGAGCGTTCTTGGCAAAGTCCAGCACAACCGGACCGGGACGTCCGCTCTGCGCTATATAGAAAGCGCGGGCCACTGCCCATGCCACATCTTCCGCACGACGGATCTGATAGCTCCACTTCGTGATGGGCTGCGTAATGCCCACCAGATCCACCTCCTGAAAGGCATCGGTTCCAAGGAATCCCGTAGCAACCTGTCCGGCAATGACAACAACCGGCGTGCTGTCTATCATGGCATCCGCAATACCTGTAATGGTGTTCGTTGCGCCCGGACCGCTGGTAACCAGGCATACGCCCACCTTACCCGACACACGCGCATAGCCTTGTGCCGCATGTGCAGCTCCCTGTTCATGGCGCACCAGAACATGATTCAGATTCTTTCTATGGTCGTATAGAGCATCGAATACGGGCATGATACTGCCACCCGGGTAACCGAAAATGGTCTTTACCCCCTGATGTTCCAAAGAACGCATCAATGCTTCCGCGCCTGTTATTAAGTTTTCCATCAAGTCAAGTATATTTCTATTAAAACTTTCTTTAATCTATCAGCCTTACAGCCCCTTTGTCTGCCGAACTCACCATGCTGGCATACGCTTTCAACGCTTTGGACACCCGACGGTCGCGCGTCACCGGCGTCATAGGACGTGCAGCCAGTTCCTCATCCGTCAGCTTCACATTGATAGAACGGTTCGGTATATCTATTTCGATGATGTCACCGTCCTGAATCTTACCGATATTGCCGCCCGCCGCAGCTTCGGGAGAGATGTGTCCGATGCTCAGTCCGGAAGTGCCGCCGCTAAAGCGTCCGTCGGTGATCAACGCACATTCCTTGCCTAAATGGCGGGACTTGATATAGGAAGTAGGATACAGCATCTCCTGCATGCCCGGCCCACCTTTCGGGCCTTCATAGGTAATGACGACAACATCGCCGCTGACCACCTTTCCGCCCAAGATACCGTCGCACGCAGCTTCCTGTGAATCGAAAACTTTGGCAGGGCCGGTAAACTTCCAGATGCTTTCGTCCACTCCGGCTGTCTTGACCACACAACCATCCTGTGCAATATTTCCTTTCAGTACAGCCAGACCGCCGTCCTTGCTATAAGCATGCTGCAAGTCACGAATACATCCCTCGGCACGATCCGTATCCAATTCCTTATAATAAGCCCCCTGCGAACCGAGTTCCAGATTGAATTTTCCGGCAGCGGCACTGGTATATTTCCCGATCGCTTCCTTGCAAACATTAGGACTGGTGATGCAGTACCGGTCTATCTCCTCCGCCAATGTCATTCCGTCCACACGATGCACGTTCGTATCCACCAGTCCTCCTTTGGCAAGTTCGCCCATAATGGCCACGATGCCGCCGGCACGATTAACATCCTGTACATGATATTTCTGAGTATTGGGAGCCACTTTACACAGGCAGGGAGTTTTGCGGGACAGCATATCGATATCATCCATTGTGAAATCCGCCCCGGCTTCATGCGCCACTGCCAACAAGTGAAGCACCGTATTCGTAGATCCGCCCATTGCAATGTCCAGCGTCATCGCATTCAGAAACGCCTCGCGGGTGGCAATGCTGCGGGGAAGCACCGTTTCGTCTCCCTCCTCATAGTATTTATACGCATTTTCAACAATCAGTCTGGCTGCATCCTCAAACAGTTTCTTCCGGTTCTCATGCGTAGCCACAATCGTGCCGTTACCCGGAAGCGCCAGTCCGATTGCTTCATTCAGGCAATTCATGGAGTTGGCGGTGAACATGCCCGAACAACATCCGCAAGTGGGACATGCGTGTTGTTCGATCTTGGCAACTTCCTGATCGCTCACGCTTTCGTCAGCCGACTTAATCATGGCATCAATCAGGTCGAGGTGCTTCCCGTTCCATTCTCCGGCTTCCATAGGGCCACCGGAAACGAACACCGTAGGGATGTTCAGCCTCATCGCCGCCATGAGCATACCCGGAGTGATCTTATCGCAATTGCTGATGCAGACCATGGCATCCGCCTTATGGGCATTCACCATGTACTCCACACTGTCGGCAATGATGTCGCGCGACGGCAAGGAATACAACATGCCATCATGCCCCATTGCAATGCCGTCGTCGATGGCAATCGTATTGAATTCGGCGGCGAAGCAGCCTTGCTTTTCTATCTCTTTCTTTACGAACTGACCTATTTCATGCAGATGCACATGCCCCGGAACAAACTGAGTAAAAGAATTGACTATTGCAATGATAGGCTTTCCCATTTGTTCTTTCTTCATGCCATTGGCCGTCCACAATGCACGAGCGCCTGCCATGCGGCGACCTTGCGTGCTGAACGAACTGCGTAACTGATGTTTCATCTTATCTGTCTCCTTTTATGAAA
>ERZ1026932.268-NODE-268-length-19200-cov-5.937999_pt1 | contig 19200 bp, 10 predicted proteins | sample MGYA00519570_ERZ1026932 | MGnify/ENA primary metagenome ERZ1026932 (study PRJEB26926, sample SAMN06164826) | human gut metagenome | biome: ENVO:00009003; feature: ENVO:2100002; material: ENVO:00002003 | host: Homo sapiens | place: USA | collected 2012 ... | reverse complement strand
GCTCGGAGATGTGTATAAGAGACAGGTATATAGGAATGGTAGTACTTATTACTCTCTTTCCTATAAGTTGCGATGATGACGAGATAGACACAACTTGTCGGGTAACATTAGTCACCAATCAAAATCCTGGTAGCGAAGAGGATATTCTTCAGTTGACCGTTCAGGCGGGTGAATTTCTCAAAGAACCAGAAATGGTTCGTGAGGGTTTTGAATTCGCGGGCTGGTACACTGACCAAGCTTCGGCAAATAACACTAAAAAAGATGCGGAGATCAAATTCAAAGCTTATGATTTGAAAACTACACCCATTTATTTAGATGTAACTTTATATGGCCGTTGGGTAAAATAACTTTCTTTAAATACACTTCTGTTCCGCTATTTACTTGTAAGCAAATATGCGGACAGGATGAATTAAATACATAAAACAATTATGAAACGAAATATATTTTTGTCTTGTGCTGCTCTATTAGCAGCATCTGTATTTGCTTCCTGCTATCAAGACGATCATCAGCCGCCTATGGTTGAAGGAGGACATGTTGGCATAGATTTTGTTGTAGACAATAATAAAGTGATTACTGATAATTTTTTAGGATTCGGTACACAATATAATAATAATCTTTACACCACACGTACATTTGAAAATGATGGGGTTTCTGAAGAGAATCTTCCTGATTTAGAGAAAAAAGTTTTAGCTTTAGGGTCACAATATGTCCGTATATTCTTTGATAAAAAAAATTGGGAGGGTGTATCTGGATATAATCCTGAATATAAGGCTTCTTTTATTCGTACTGTGGAATTAGCTCAAAAAACAGGTGCATTGGTAAATATAACATATTGGCATTCTTCTATACCGGAAGATATGGGCAGATTTGCTGATGAAATATATGACTTGATTGTTAATAAGGGTCTTACTTGCGTAAAACAAGTTACCATTCAGAATGAAGTTAACTCTACAAAAATTACACCTGATGAATATCGAGTTCTCTATTCTGTTTTTATTGATCGTCTAAAAGAACTGGGTATAAGAGATAAAATTCAGCTAGTTGGTGGTGATTTGGTTCAGGATAATCAAAAAACCTGGTTTGAATATATGTCTACTAGTATGGCTACATTACTTGACGGTTATTCTTCACATATATATTGGGATTATTGGGACAAAGTCAAACCTGTTGATCGTTTAAGTGGTGTGGCTGATCTTTTATCCAATATGCAAGGGCAGGGAATTAAACCCTGTTATATTACAGAATATGGCGTGAGAGGCGAAAAGTCTGGTGGTGCTTTCAATGATCCTGGTTATTTACGCGGAACAGATACTCCTATTGGTAGAACCAATGAATGTGCTTTACGCCATGTCACATTTCATATCAATGCACTAAATTATGGTTTTGCCGGTTTGGTAAAATGGGATTGCTATAAAGCCAAATATGATAATGGAAATCAGTACTTTCCTGTAATAGGATCCGGTACCGATGGCTATCCTCTCTACCCTTCTTATTGGATGACTTGGGCTTTTACTCATTCATGCCAGCCTGGTTGGAAAGTATTAAGTGCAACTTCTGTTGTGCCTTCTGCACATAAACTTTGTGCTGCAATGAGCGATGGTGTTTCTAACTATACGATTTATGCTCAAACTACCGCCACTGTACAAACTCCGTTTGTAATATCAGGTATTCCTGCAAACAAAAAGTTTCGTGTATTAGCATGGAATGATGATTTAATGGGTGGTCTTACCGAACTAGAGCCTGTTACTTCAGATGCAGAGGGAGTAGTGCGTTTCAATGTGAAACCTGACGGCTTTATTACACTTACTACAATAGATTTCACTCTCCCTGAAGGATTGGAATAAATTAAGAGAAGGGAGTGTGGCGGAAATAATTCTTACCGCACTCTTTTTCTTTTTTATTATAAAGTTATTATTACCTCTTTTGAATAAAAATGAAGCAGATGAATAAAACTTCAATATCTCTATTACTCTGTGCGGCTATGATGGTTGGTGATATTTTTGCGCAAGATTCCACTGTGCCTCGGGTATCAAAAAACTATTTTCCTGTATCGGTGCAATTCACCCCCGTTCCTTCGGGTAAAGGGTGGCGTGATGAGCGTCCTCCCTTGACTGACGAAACAATGCGTGAAACCATTCATAATATTATTTTGCATGGATGTACACACATTGCTGCCGGTGAATTTTCCAATGGTGGTGCCAATTTAAAAGTTTTTGACTATGCACAAAGTTTGGGCATGAAGATTGATTTCACTTCCAATGGCGTACAACTTTTCAAACGCAATGATCCTCCAAAGTATTGTGTTTATTCACCAGAATATCTTGACTCTGTGCGTACTCGTATTGAACCTGTATTGGGCAATGTTAAAAAAGTATCTAATCCTTTTACTATATTTCCCTTTATGGATGAACCTTTCCATGCTGATACCACTTCATTCGATTTTCGTGAACCGGTAAAGAGGGCTTTCAAGAAACAATACGGCTATGCCATGCCTACATCGTATTCTGTTGCTAAACGTGAGCCTCGCAAACACTTGGATTTCATCAATTTTCAATCATCAACTTTTGTTGAAGCTTGGCGTAAAATCTATAAAGAAGTGAAACAATACGATAATCGTCCTTTGGTAGTAATGACTCATGATAGCCACAATACTATGGGTGGTGGTGTAAATTCCGACTCTAAATATGCGGTAGACGATGTATTCCACTGGGGAGGTGATTTTGTAGATATGTTCTTATATGATATATATCCTTACACAATGTTCGATTACCGTTACGGAGAGCCTTCGCAAATACGCAAACCGCGTATAAGCCAGATGCACTATACTATGGCTCAAATGCGTAACCTCACTACTACTTATGGGAAAAAACTAGGATTTTGGTTAGGTACATACAACAACGGGTGGTTTCGTCGCTATTTGAATAAAGAGATGCTTAGCCAATATTGGATGGAACGTGAATTGGCTTATACCGCCATTGCTGGTGGTAGTGATTTCATTATTACCGGCATCAACATCCCTTCCGATGCTCGTCACTGGGATGATTTTGGTCAGGCCATGCGCACCGTACAAAAAGTAGGTGGTGCTATATCCGAGTCACAAAAGCCCAAAGCCCGTGCTTGTTTCCTCTTCCCTCGCACACAATATGTACAAATGCAGGAAGAATGCTTTAACGTTGGACAAACTTATGAACTTTGTTTACGTGCTTTTGGTGAGCTTGATGTGATACATGAAGAGCAAATTACCGATGACAAAATGAATGGTTACGATATTTTGGTTATGGCTGATGTGAAAATGCTACCTAGAGAAGTTGCCAAACATATAGCTGCATTTGTAAAACGAGGTGGTGTAGTTATTTCCGACTGTGTTCCTCAGAGTGATTCCTATTTTGCTCCTCTTGAAAGTATGAAAGAGCTCTTTGGAGTGAAAGCCGCCGCTACCAACCGCGTAGAACAAAAAGGGACTTGGAATCCATTTTCTATGCTCCCCGCTAAATGGGCTTTCGTAAAAGAAGCACCTGCCGTACCCGTAAAAACATACGACCAGGCTCAAGGTAAGGCTTATAATCAGAACTTAAGTTTTCGTGTGATAACCCCTCGTAACTGTGTAGCTACTGATGCTCAAATAATAACTTCCCTGAAATCAGGTTTTCCCTTATTGCTTTCTCGCAAAGTAGGTAAAGGAAGTTGTTACCTCTTTGGTTTCTGCCTGCAGGATACCTATTTTCAGACTTGGATGGATAATGATATAACTTCGCGTACAGAACTACAACAGCTTATGCACGATGTATTTGCTTCAACCGGCATCGTTTCGCGTGTTTATTCATCCAATCCTGATATAGAGGCAGGTGTTCGTCTACACGGTAATGAAGCTTATTGCTTTATAATCAACCATGAAGCCGAAAATGCGATAACAGATGTTACTTTACGCGATTTAGGCTTCGAAGTAGGTCAGATCATGGATGTGGAGTGGGGGCGTACAGTCGATTTCGTCCGCACCCCTGATGGTGGTATACGTTTTACGATTATGGCTGTGGAAGGTACTCCTACGGGTGTTACCCGCCTGCTTAAAATCACCCCTAAAAAATAATGAACTATGTTTAATAAATTACGTATAGCAGTAGTCATATTTATCACGACCGTTATAGTAGGTGTGGTTACAGCCACACCTACCGGAATGGTACAAAGTGAATTAAACAAAGGTTGGCGCTTTCGTCAAGCTCGTTTACAGCAATGGCGTACAGCTACTGTACCAGGTGTAGTCCACACTGACCTATTGGATCATGGTTTGATAGAAGAACCTTTTTTTCGTCTGAATGAACGTTCTGTCCAATGGGTAGACAAAGAAGATTGGGTATACGAAACTACTTTTGATATTCCCGCTAAAATGTTGGGATATAAGAACTATCGTCTTGTATTTAACGGACTTGATACCTATGCTGATGTTGAGCTGAATGGAGAGAAAATACTTTCGGCAGATAATATGTTCCGTCGTTGGCCTGTAGATGTATCCCAGAAACTCAAAGAGAGGGGCAATGTACTTCAAATTTATTTCCATTCACCCATAAAAATAGATATACCTAAATGGGAAGCATTACCCTACCATTATGAGGCAGGTAATGATCAATCACAAAATGGTGGTCTGTTTGGCAAACAGGTTAGCATCTTTGCCCGCAAGGCAGGCTATCATTATGGTTGGGATTGGGGACCTCGTTTGGTAACATCAGGGATATGGCGTTCCGTAGTATTGGAAAGTTGGAATGATGCGCGCATCGAAGATTTAGCTTTTCAAACCCAGCAACTCGGTAAACGTACAGCCCAAGTTGTTTGTGAGGTAGAAATAAATAGTGAAAAATCTGCGGATGAAGCAAATGTCTCAATATTCGATGAAAATACCAAAATGTTTGTGGGCAGTACTATTTGTGACTTAAAGCAAGGGATAAATCATATCAAAGTAAATTTTAAGCTTAACAATCCCCGCCTATGGTGGTGTAACGGTTTAGGTGAGCCCGAACTCTACGATTTTCGTGTAGAATTGTCTATTAACAATAAGTTAGTAGATAGTCGTAAACAAACTACTGGTATTCGTACTATTGAATTAGTTCGTGAAAATGACAAAGAGGGACAAAGTTTTTACTTCCGTCTCAATGGTGTACGGGTATTTGCTAAGGGAGCCAACTACATCCCTTCTGATAATTTTCTACCTCGGGTTACAATAGCTGATTATAAAAAGACCATTGACGACGCAGTAGCTGTACATATGAATATGCTACGCGTGTGGGGTGGTGGAATCTACGAAAACGATGAGTTCTACGACCTTTGTGACCGTAACGGACTACTTATTTGGCAAGATTTTATGTTTGCTTGTAGCCTCTATCCCGCTGAAGGTGAAATGCTCGAGAATATTCGCCTTGAAGCAATTGATAACGTAAAACGTATGCGCAATCATCCTTCATTGGCCGTATGGTGCGGTAATAATGAGAATCAAACGGCATGGTTCAGTTGGGGCTGGAAAGAGAATTATGAACGTCAAAATAAAGCTTATGCTGAAAAAATATGGAAGCAATATTGCGACCAATATTTTGATGTACTCGACAAAGTGGTAGATGAATATGCACTCAGTGTACCTTATACTCCTTCATCTCCTTTCGCAAACAAAGAGGTTGCACAGGAAAAGAACATTGGAGACCGCCACTTTTGGGGGGTGTGGACCGGCGCTTTTCCCATCAGTGCCTATCGGGATGAACGTTCAAGATTCTTCAGTGAATATGGCTTCCAGTCATTCCCTGAAATACAGACTGTAAAACGTTATGCTCCCGAACAGGAAGATCAAGATATTTTGTCCGATGCCATGATGTGGCATCAGCGTGGTGGGAAGAATGCCAACGAACGAATATATAAACATCTGCTTAATGAATATCATGAACCAAAAGGCTTTGAAAACCTGCTCTATATGACTCAAATACTTCAGGCTGATGCTGTAAAAATAGCCATGGAAGCTCATCGTCGTGACAAGCCCTATTGTATGGGTACTTTATACTGGCAAATTAATGATTGTTGGCCGGTAGCCTCGTGGAGCAGTCGTGACTACTATGGTCGTTGGAAAGCACTGCATTACTTTGTAAAAAATGCTTTTGATGACATCTTAGTATCGCCTGTAGAACGCAATGGTCGTTTGGAAGTATGGGTTATAAGTGATCGTCAACAACCGGTAAAAGGCAAACTTGAAATAATTATCTACGATATGAAAGGCAAGCGTGTAAATAACGTTACTCGTAATGTCCGACTCAAAGCAGATGAAAGTTTGAAGGTGACCGATCAAGTGGTAAAGGAACTAATTGGTAATTATGCTCCTGGTGATGTGGTGGTATATGCTGATTTTGTGGTACAAAATGAAAAGAAACATTATACCAACAATTGTTTCTTGGTAAAACAAAAAGAAATGAACTATCAAGAAGCCGTCATAGATCCGGTTATAGAGCCCAAAGAGTATGGTTTCCGCGTAACGCTGCGTACTAATACTTTTGCACGTGGGGTATTTATGGAGCTCAAAGGTCAAGATTATTTCTTTAATAAAAATTTCTTTGATCTATTTCCCGGTCATCCTGTGACACTTGAGGTTGAAACCAGTCTGTCTCCTCAGGAGTTCGAAAAACAACTATGTATAAAAACACTTAGAGATGCTTACAAATAATGTAATATATAGAATATCGCTTGTTGCAGCAGGTAGTACTTTATTAGGAAGTTGTACAACCTCTACTAACAAAGAGTTGAAGCTAAATCATTTGGATGGAGTGAAACCGCGTAATGTGGTATTCATACTATCTGATGATCATCGTTATGATTATATGGGTTTTTTAGGAACGATACCTTGGCTTGAAACTCCCTGTATGGACAGAATGGCATGTGAGGGAGCGTACATCCAAAATGCGTTTGTTACTACTTCTCTCTCTTCACCCAGCCGCGCTTCTATCCTTACCGGCCTTTATTCACATACACATAAAGTAGTGGATAATAATGCTCCTTTACCCGATGGGCTGACTTTCTTTCCCGAATATTTACAAGCTGCTGGGTATGAAACTGCTTTCTTTGGTAAGTGGCACATGGGCAATGATACAGGTGAACCACAACCAGGGTTCACCCATTGGGAAGGTATACGCGGACAAGGTGTATATTGGAATCCCGAAATCAATATCAATGGCAAATGGAAAGAGTTTAAAGACAGTACCTATTTGGGAGATTTGCTTACTGATCACGCCATAGATTTCATTCGTGAACAAAAGAAAGCTGATAAGCCTTTCTTTGTGTACTTGTCGCATAAAGGAGTTCACGACCCTTTCCAAGCACCTAAACGTTATGAAGGTTGCTATGCCAATAAAAAAGTTCCTTTGCCTACTTCGTTTGAAAATCCTCACTATGGCATTACACCTACTCCTAACAAGTCTGTTCAGACCGGTAAACCACTTTCGGGTGTCGACTATTATGGCGAACAGATGAAGCCTGATTGGGTCAAAATGCAGCGCGAAAGCTGGCATGGTGTAGATTTTTGCTACAATGGCCGTCGCAATTGGGAAGAGGAAGTACGTAAGTATTGTGAAACTTTACGTGCTGTAGACGAAAGTATCGGTCGTGTAATAGACAGCCTGCAGGAAATGGGACTAGATGAAAATACTGTTGTTATCTATATGGGCGACAATGGCTTCTGTTGGGGGGAACATGGTTTGATAGATAAACGCCAATTTTATGAAGCATCGGTACGTGTACCGATGTTGATACGTGCTCCAGGATTATTCCCTGCAGGACAGGTTTTAAAATCCATGGTGCAAAATGTAGATATCGCCCCCACCATATTATCGTGCGCAGGATTAGATAAACCCGCACAAATGGTAGGTGAATCATATATCCCTTTGCTGCAAGGTAAGGAGATACCTTGGCGTAATCGTATATTCTATGAATATTACTGGGAGCATGAATATCCGCAAACTCCTACCATGCATGGCGTACGTACCGATAATTATAAATATATCCGCTATCATGGCATATGGGACACCAATGAATTTTATGATTTAAACGAAGATCCTAATGAGTTACAGAATCGAATAGCAGATCCTGAATATCAGGATATAATCAAACAACTCGATGCTGATCTTTATGACTGGTTAGAAACGACTAATGGAATGTCTATTCCTCTGAAACGAACTGTACGCCCCCATAATGACCATCGTAATGAGGGTAATTACTAAAACTAAATTCATATGAAAAAATATTCGATTTATACCATACTCTGTTTATTTCTACTGCTATCACTTTCTATACAGGCTCAGCAGAAATGTAAGGCGTATCGTCCTTTCCCTTTCAGTCTGCAATATTTTGAAATTGCCGAAGATAAGGAATTTATTCCCTCTACGCTCGACGATTTGCGTGCACATGGCGTAAGTAATCTATGGATACGTGATTGTAAAAGTCCAAAGAGCAATGATATAGTGAAGCGTTTCCAAATGGAAGGTTTTAAAATAGACTTTATGACACATGGGCATGAGAACTTTACTCGTGATGAAGTGCCAAAAGTAAGCGTATACGATCCGAAGTACGAAGAAGTGGTACGCGGAAATGTAAAGAATGGTTTGGCACAATTGTCCCAAATAGCACATCCTGACTATGTATTTCCCTATATAGACGAACCATTTCATCGCAAGCCCTTTTTAGATTATTCGGCAGCGACTCGTGCCGAGTTCAAGCGTCAATATGGTTATGCTATGCCAAAAAGTTTTAAAGAAGCCTGTAAAAATTCTCGTATACAACTGGACTTCTTGAATTTTCAATCACTTATTTTTCGGGATGGCTGGATGAAAACTGCCAAAATCGTACATGAGTTTGATCCTCGTGTAAAGATTGCCATCACTCATGACAGTCATAACGTATATGGAGGCGGAGTAAACTCAAATAGCCAAATGGCTATGGATGACGTATTCTACTGGGGCGGTGACTATGCTGATCTTTTTGTTTACGATATCTATCCTTATCTGACTTTTGATTACCGTTATGGGGAAACCGGTGTATATCGTAAACCTCGTATGAGTCAGTTGCATTATACTATGGCACAACTTCGAAACATGACTACCACTTATGGTAAAAAAATGGGATTTTGGGTAGGTACTTATAATAAAGCTTGGTTTGTACGTTTCCGTGGAAAAGAACGCGCTGAACAATTTTGGTCAGAACGTGAAGTACTCTATACGGCCATTGCAGGAGGAGCAGATTATATTATTTCTCCCTCTGACTACATGGGACATAACTTACCTGTAGACCAAAACCATTGGGATGAATATGGCAGAGGAATGCGTATCATTCAAAAAGAAGGTGCAGCCATTACCGATGCTCCTAAAGTGAAAGCCAATGCTTGCTTCCTTTTTCCCCGTACTCAATATCTGCTTACTCAGGAGGAATACTATAATGTAGGCCTGTCTTATGAACTGTTCCTGCGTTCTTTTGGTGAACTTGATATTTTACATGAAAACCAAATTACTGATGATACCTTAAACGGTTATCAAGCTTTGGTATTGTGCGATGTAACATTACTACCGGAAAAGGTGGCTGAACATATCGTCCGTTTTGTAAAGAATGGCGGTACTGTGATAGCTGACTGTGTACCTCAGCTGAACGAAAACAAAAAAACTTCTTCTATTATGAATCGTTTGTTCGGCGTTGATAATGTCTCTATTCAACGGGTAAAACGTGAAGGTCAGTGGGTACCTTTTGTGAACCTGCCTGCTAAATACTCATTCCCACCCGTAAACGGTGTGACCGATACAAACTATCTGTTTGATACTTGGAATGCGATGCAAATAGTATCACCTCGTACTTGCAAGGCAACCGAAGCGACCATAAATGGATATTCAAAAAATGGTATCCCCATGATACTGACCAACAAAGTTGGAAAAGGTAATGTCATACTCTTTGGATTCTGTATGCAGGATACTTATTTCCAAGCTTGCAAAACGGATGATGAGACTACACTCAATGCTCTTTATACTCAAGTACATAATGTCTTTGCTGAAAATGGAATTATATCTCATATATATTCCTCCAATCCAGAAATAGAAGCGGGATTGCGTTCGTCAAGTGAAACAGCCTATCTGTTCGTCATTAATCACGAAACGCGAAATGATAATAGCCAAATATTTCTGCGCCAGTTACTCGGTAAGGTAGCTAAGGTTATTGATGTAGAAACCGGTTGTCCTATAGATTACATATGCAAGTCTAATGGTATTGATATAGATGTGAATGTGCCATTTGGAAAAACGCAACTAATTAAAATAACTTATCAAAATAATAACCAATAAATTATTATATTATGAAAACTAAGACCTTTTTGTTAGGCTTGTCTGCTTTATTATTAGGCAGTATTTCCATTCTATCATGCAGTGATGATGATAAAGAAATAGTGAGTGGTGGCAAAACAACCCCTAAATTAGGTGCTGTTGTAGTGACAGAGACTTCTATTACATACAAAGCAGCTACTGTAATAGCTGAATTAATTGATTGGGGGGGGAGCAGAACCCAATTCTTCGGGAATTTGTTGGTCCACTACCCCTAATCCTTCAGTGGAGCAACAAACTAAAGTGAAAATTGATATGTCCGAACCAGGAAACTATGAATACAATATTAAAGGTTTGCTTCCTGAAACTAAATATTATGTTCGTAGTTTCGCACGTAATGCACGCGGTTTAGTTTACAGTGAGCAACTTGAATTTGAAACAAAACCTGAATCGCCTGATATGATGGATTATGTAGAAGTAGGTAATCCAGAGTTAATAGGTGAACCTGGTAAAGTGAATGCAAATCTAGCGTCCACTATTATTAGTAATGGTGGAGGGACGCTCAAACGTGCCGGATTTGTAATCTCAGAACATACTCAACCCACTGTTGAAGATAAGATGTATGAATTATCTCCTGCCAAAATAGGAAACTTTGAACTAACCATTTCTTCACTTCTCTCTGGTACTACGTATTATGTACGTACCTTTGGTGAAAATGTAAAGGGAATTGTATATAGTAGTGAAGAACTTTCATTCACAACACAAGAGGCCGATATGTCCTTGAAGGGAAATTGTGGTAATCTGTTAATTGGTGGCACTGTTGAAGTTCCTATAGGAACTCCCGGTAATTTAAACGATAAAGCTGAGAAAATTATAGAAAGAGAATATAATGTTGTACAAATACCTTGCTACCCAATAGCCTGGAATAGCTGGAGTACCCTAGAAGATATGAACTTAGATGCACAACGCCAATATGTAGATTGGTGTCAAGAACGTGGCATCAAGACAATTGGACATTTTTTACTAGCAGGCCCTCAAACTTACTATCCTGACTGGTTTCTTAATAAAACTTGGTCTACTGAAGAATTAGAAACTGCTCTAGAGAACAGAATAAAGGCCGTAATTGAAAAAATGGGTGGTGACAAGGTAGATATGTGGACAGTGGTGAATGAATCTTTGAACAAAGGAGTCTACGAGACTTGTAAGTGGAGCGCTTTAGGTACAGAGAACTCATTATCTGGAGGTAAAGCTGTCCCTATTTATATTACAAAAGCTTTTGAATACGCTAAAAAATATGCTCCTAATGCAGAGCTTATATTAAGTGAACGTAACTTTTTGATGTCCATGCAAACAGACAAAAATGCTGTTGAATTCCGAAAACTGGCCCTACATTTGAAAGAAAAAGGATTGTGTACGACTGTTGGAGTACAGCTTCACCAGATTCAAGCAGCAGCCGGATTTAATAATCCTGAAACGATGGCAGGTTGGGCACAACTGACAAATCATATAAAATGGTTTAAAGATAACGGTTTTAAAATTATTATTAATGAAGTTTCCATCTCTAAAGCTAAAAAGCAAACAGATCCCGCTTTTACTGCCGCTGAATTGGATTGCCAGAAACGAGCTTATGTAAAATTTATGCAGACTGCCATTGATGCCGGTGCCGATGGAATGCTCTTTTGGGGACTTGGGGATGGTTATAACTCGTACCGTCAATGGGATGAATGTAATTTATACGACCATAATCGCGATCGTAAACCTGCATTCGGCGGCGTACTTGAAGTGTTAATGCAGAAATTTCCTGTAACAGAGTAAAAATATAAATTACAGAGAATATGAAAATACTGTGTAAATCAGCATTACTTTTTTTGTTAGCAGCAGTCATACCTTTAACAGGTATGGCTACTGCTACTAATATAGAGCGCATACGATGTGAATATCTGAAGAATCCGCTTGGAATTGATGTGGCAACTCCTCGTTTCACTTGGGAAATCTCAGCTGACCATAATGGTAAACAAACAGCTTGCCGACTAAATGTGGCCACCAGTCCACAACTGTTAAAATGCGGTAAAGCTGATATATGGAAATCTGGGCGAGTTAATACTGATATCTCCCGCATGGTTTATCAAGGTCCGGCTTTACAAGCACACACCCGCTATTATTGGCAGGTGGAAGTGTGGAGTAACGGCCGTAAACTAACGTCTGAAGTTGCTAGTTTTGAAACGGCTAAACTTTCCATAACCGATTGGCACGATGCCAAATGGATTAGTGATACATTCGATAAAGAATTTCGTAAGGCTCCTTTACTCCGTAAGAGTATCAGCCTAGAAGAAAAGAATATAAAAAATGCTCGTCTCTATGTATCAGGTGTAGGTTACTACGAATTCTTCATTAATGGTGCTCATGTGAGTGACCGCAAACTGGAACCGGGGTATACGCACTTCGATAAGCGTGTGCTTTATTCCACTTATGACGTGACCTCTATGTTGCAGCATGGCGAAAACGTATTGGCAGCCGAATTGGGCAATGGTTGGCTCAATATACAATCTCTATCTGTATGGGAATTTGAAAAAGCTCGATGGCGCATGCGTCCCCGTATGATAGCAGAGCTACGCATTACTTACAATGATGGTACTGTACAAACCATTCCTACTGACCGTACATGGAAAACAAACAGTGGTGCCTGTTCTTTCAACAACCTGTATAGTGGCGAGGTATACGATGCTCGTTTGGTACATAAGGGATGGACAACACCTGGTTTTGACGACAAAAAGTGGATGCCTGCTATAGAGGTGGAAGCCCCTGCTAAGATACTTACTTCCCAGCAAATGCCTCCTATTCGTGTAGTACGCGAAGTAAAACCTGTCAGTATGAGAAAGATTGATGACTATACTTATATGTATGATATGGGTGAGAACATGACTGGGGTATGCCGTATCCAAGTGCAAGGCCCAACCGGTACGTGTGTCACATTAGCACATGGTGAACTGATACATGATGATGGTACCTTAAATCAAGGTAATATTGAAATCTACTTTAAACGTGAAAAGAATGGTTTACCTCAACATGTCGATCCTTTTGAACGTATACAAACCGACACTTATTTTTTGAGCGGTAATGGTATGGAAACCTATGAACCTAGATTTACCTATCATGGTTTCCGCTATGTAGAGGTTACCAGTACCCGTCCGTTGACACTAACTCAAGAGAGTCTTACTGGGCTATGTATGCATACCGATGTAGAGTCTGTAGGAAATTTCGCTTGTTCTAATGAAATATTAAATAAACTGGTGGAAGCCAGTTGTAATTCATATTTAGGAAATCTGTTCAGTATTCCTACGGATTGTCCACAACGTGAAAAGAATGGATGGACGGCCGATGGTTACGTCGGTATGGACTACGGCTTACTTTTTTATGACGGCATTACTGTATATGAAAAATGGATGAACGATTTCATCGACAATCAACGTGAGCGTGGTGATCTTTCTGGCATTATACCAAGTTCAGGTTGGGGGTATGCCGATTGGATAGGGCCAGTATGGGATGCCGCTCTTTTTATCATCCCAAACAATCTGTATAAATATTACGGTGACACTCGTGCCATAGAAAAAATGTGGGACACTTGTGTACGCTACTTACAGTACCTTGAAACTCGTGAAAAAGATGGTAAGCTGACTTATGGCATTGGAGACTGGGTATTCTACAAGGCAAAAACCGATACACACTTCACTTCCACTGCTTTCTATTGGCTGGATAACGTATTAATGGCTAAATTTGCTGATCTTACAGGGCATGATGGTACTAAGTATCGTGCCAAAGCTGATAATCTGAAAGAGCTCATTAACAACGAATGGTTCGATGCTGAAAAAAAAATGTACGCTAATGGTACGCAAGCAGCTCAATCGGTGGGGCTGGCGCTAGGATTAGTCCCCGAAGAGCATGCGCAAGCCGTAGCTGATAATTTGGTACGTATGATCCGCGATAATGGTCATCAATTAGACTTTGGAATGCTGGGGAGTAAGTTTGTACCTGCCATGTTAGTTAAATATGGCTATGCTGATGATGCTTATAAAATGATAATTCGCCCTGAAGCTCCTTCTTGGGCCAATTGGATACATCGTGGCCTTACCACACTACCCGAAACCTGGGTTTTAGATAAAGACTTTAAAGACGCATCGCTCAATCACGCGTTCTTAGGTGATATATCTGCCTGGATGATGAATAGTTTGGCAGGCATCAACCCTAATCCTAAGAAACCGGGGTTTGCAGGTATCATCATCCGTCCGCAATTTATAAAGGGCATATCATGGGCCAAAGGAGAATACCGTTCCGTTCGTGGACTTATTCGTAGCGAATGGAAACGAGAAGGCAATCAGATTGAACTTAACATCATTATACCAGCTAATACCGAAGCTGAATTACAGCTAAGAGATAAGTCCGTGGCTCTGAAAACGGGCAAAAACCAATTAACAATTAATCTATAATGAAAACAAAAACATTAGGCGTTACCGCCCTTATATGCTTGGCAGTTTCAATACAGTCTTGTGGTGACGGCATACCCGCATATAAGAACCCTGACAATCCTGTAGAAGTACGTGTCGCAGATTTGTTGAAACGTATGACACTGGAAGAGAAAATAGCTCAAATGCAAGATCTAAAGTTCAAAGACTTCTCCGTAGACGGAAAAGTAGATACAGTAAAAATGGACTCTGTACTCAAAGGTATGAGTTATGCCTCTGTATTCGGTTCAAGACTCAGCGTGGAACAGATGCAGGAGAGTATGTTTGCGATTAATAAATATATGGCTGAACACAATCGTCTTGGCATCCCCGTATTAGGTGAAGCCGAATCATTGCATGGATTAATCCATGACGGCGCCACTATTTTTCCACAATCCATTGCACTTTCCAGTACATTTAATCCCGACATTACTCATCGTGTAGCAACTGTCATTGCGCAAGAAGCGAAAGCCACAGGGGTAGACCAAGTTCTCTCACCAGTACTCGACCTTGCTCGTGAGCTGCGTTGGGGGCGGGTAGAAGAAACTTATGGGGAAGATCCCTATTTAGTCGGACGTATGGGAGTCGCCTATGTATCAGCTTTCAATAAAGAGGGTGTAATGACTACCCTGAAACATTTCTTAGCTCATGGCTCTCCTACCGGTGGTTTAAACTTGGCTTCTGTAACCGGTTGTGAACGTGATCTCCGCTCATTGTATCTCAAACCTTTCCAAGATGTCATGCGTGAAGCCATGCCTTATAGCGTAATGAATTCTTATAATTCATACGAATCAGTCCCTGTTGCAGCCTCTCATTGGATTCTTGACGATATTCTTCGTGGTGAAATGGGCTTTAAAGGATATATTTCTTCTGACTGGGGCTCTGTAGAAATGCTTCGTAGTCTTCACCATGCAGCAAAAGATAAAGCCGATGCTGCTCGTCAGGCAGTGATTGCTGGTGTGGATGTAGAAGTGGATGGTGATTGCTATGAAACGTTGGACAGCCTAGTACGTAGTGGAGTACTACCCGAAAAAGAAATTGACAAATGTGTATCGCGCGTACTAACTGCAAAATTTGCTATGGGGCTTTTCGATAAAGACTATACAAAACGTGCCAATCTTTCCCAAACGGTACATACTCCTGAGGCTGTCGAACTGGCTTTGGAAGCTGCTCGCGAATCAGCTATCTTAGTAAAGAACGAGAATAGTTTACTTCCACTCGATGCAAATAAACTTCGTTCGGTCGCTGTAATCGGTCCCAATGCCGCCCAGGTACAGTTTGGTGACTATATGTGGACCAATAGTAATGAATATGGCATCACTCCTCTGCAAGGCATCGAAGCCGTCACCCAAGGCAAGGTAAAGATTAATTATGCTAAAGGCTGTGAAATCCACACGCAAGACCGTAGTGGATTTAGTCAGGCTGTAACTGCAGCCCGCAATAGCGATGTGGCTCTGCTCTTTGTTGGTGCAATGAGCGGTTCTCCCGGACGCCCCTGGCCCAATTCTGTAAGTGGTGAGAGTTTTGATCTTTCTGATATCAGCCTTCCTGGCTGTCAAGAAGCCCTCATCCGAGCAGTGAAAGCTACTGGTAAGCCCACCATAGTGGTACTTGTAGCAGGTAAGCCTTTTGCCATGCCTTGGGTAAAAGATAACTGTGAAGCTGTAATAGTACAATGGTATGGAGGCGAACAAGAAGGTAGAGCTATTGCTGAAATATTGTTTGGAGAGGTTAATCCTAGTGGTCGTCTGAATGTCTCATTTCCACAAAGTACCGGGCATCTGCCTGTATTTTATAACTATTATCCTTCCGACAAGGGATTCTATCACGATCATGGTACTCTTGAAAAGCCAGGACGCGACTACGTATTCTCCAGTCCCGATCCTGTATGGGCATTTGGACATGGCTTAAGTTACACAACTTTTAAATATAAGTCAATGCAAATATCCAATAAAGAATTCACTGCTGATGACACTTGTGAGATCACAGTAGAAGTAGCCAATACAGGAAAACGTGACGGTAAAGAAGTAGTTCAACTTTATGTGAATGACATAGTTAGTTCTGTAGTAACTCCTGTAAAGGAATTACGGCGCTTTGAAAAAGTGTTTATCCCTGCTGGTGAAACTCGAACTGTTAAATTCAATCTACCTATAAAAGAACTGGCTCTATGGAACGCTGATATGAAAGAAGTGGTAGAGCCCGGAGACTTTGAATTACAAGTAGGTGCGGCATCCGATGATATTCACCTGACTGAAGTCATTACTGTGAAATAACAGTCTAATAAAATTATTAACAGAAAGCAAAATTAATTATTATGAAGACCTCTATTTTTTTTAATACGTTACTTATAGCATCCTCTTTATCTATCTCTCAAGCCCAAACGACTAATTCCCCTATTGTAGATGAAGATGGTATTTTGAACATTGTAGATAAACCTTTTGATGTAAATCGATTCGTGATTGGCCGCGATTTCCATGAAAACAAGTTTTCCGATCAGAATAAGGGTTTGCAAGGTATGGCAGACTGTTATTTTAATATGTCGGACGCTTCAGATGGGACCAAACAAAACTTTATACTTTGCAAGAAATTAGGGTTGAATACTGTAGTATCAGCTGAAGGTCGCCACTTGACAGGTAAAGACTGGATGGCAATGAGTGATGAAGATATTGATGCTTATGTAAAGAAAATGATTGAAGATGGTGGAAAAAGTGATGCAATTGTTGGCTATCACATCTGTGACGAACCTTCATCTTTGGCATTTCCTAAGTTAGCAAAAGCCGTAGAAGCTGTGCGCAAATATGCTCCCGGAAAAATGGCTACTATCAATCTTTATCCCAACTATGCTACTTTATGGACACTTGACCAAGTAAAATCACAACTCGGTACTCGCACTTACAAGGAATATTTAGAACAGGCAGCTACAGTAATCAAACCTGATATGATATCATATGACAACTACATGATTCAATACTCAATGGATCAATCGGACCCTAAACGTACTGCTCAATATTACTCAAATATTTTGGATGTACGTGAAGTTTCCTTGAAATATGGAATTCCATGGTGGAATGTGGCATCAGGTAACCAAATACGCCATTATACTGTGATACCTACTATGGCTAACTTGCTACTGCAAGCTTATACTTCACTAGCTGCCGGTGCAGGTGGTATCCGCTGGTTTACTTATTGGAAAGGTGGTTATGGTTATACTCCTATCGATGGTGAAGGCCGCAAAACCCAAACCTGGCATTATTTACGTGAAGTTAACCGCCAACTTTCCATTCTAGGCCCTATCATGAAAACTTTAAAATCAACAGGTGTCTATTTTACCAATGATTTTGCGGGTAAAGATGTTCCACAGCTTCCCGGTGAGCATGTAAAAAGCATAAAATGTGATGAACCTTTAATGGTAGGTGAGTTCCTCAGTAAAAAGGGAAACCGCTATATTATGATAGTAAACCTGAGTTTGGAACGTTCTGCACGCTTCATTGTGAACACCGCTATTAATGATGAGCGGCTGTTTGTTGTGAATACTGGTGAACAGAAACCATATTTCGAAGAAATCAATAATATCAAACTAAAGTCTACTTCTATGTTAGGAGGTTCAAAAGAACAACTCGACATGGCTAAAGAACGTGCCTATTGGTTGCCCGCAGGTGGTGGCGTATTGATAAAATGTAGCGGACAAACACACCAAGATTAATGAACTAAAGATAAATATTTACTTACTTTAGCCATTACTAAAATTTAACAGGAGAGAAATAAAAATTGAAGTAGTTTCTCTCCTATTTTTTGTATTAAAAAATATTGGAAAAAGTTTTTATCTTTATATTTCTCTGATGCTTATGTAATATTTCAAATGAAATATCTTTAACTTGCTGAAAAGATTGGACTCTCCAAAGGAATATAGGAGAAGTATTAGAATATCAGGAGAAACTAGGGAGAACCTGTCAAAATCCGAGATATTTTGCAAAAATAACAAGGAAATCATTGATTTTAAAATTGTCATCACTGTAAGAATTAGCCGTCTGATTAATATTAACTCCGGCAGATGTTTCGGATTTACCATTCATAGAGACAGTCAAAGTTACATCAGTTACAGTAGTTTCACTACTTGCCGCAGTTTCTTTGGATGATGCCGGAACTTGTCCATCGGATGCGTTTACTGTCGCTGTTCCTGAACTCCTGACAAAGTTCGAAAGAACCACCGGATGTAAGTGCCGTGGTTCTAATGGACAATCTGATGATATTCATAACTTGGCGGCACATCCCCTCCGGCGGTTGGGATTAGGGGTATCATGGTTATTTTATTTGCCAATTATGTTAGCCGGCCGTTATATACTGTACGCTGCTTTCATGATACATCCATGGTAATTTCTGTATAT
>ERZ1026932.245-NODE-245-length-20258-cov-4.301886_pt1 | contig 20258 bp, 21 predicted proteins | sample MGYA00519570_ERZ1026932 | MGnify/ENA primary metagenome ERZ1026932 (study PRJEB26926, sample SAMN06164826) | human gut metagenome | biome: ENVO:00009003; feature: ENVO:2100002; material: ENVO:00002003 | host: Homo sapiens | place: USA | collected 2012 ... | reverse complement strand
ACGAGATCTAGTACGGTCTCGTGGGCTCGGAGATGTGTATAAGAGACAGTCGTAGTAGTTTCAGGATAACTCATTTTTTGATCCTCCATTTTATCTTTTTTGTTTTTTCACATTACGCCGCGGATACCTGATTCAGCCGCGACCACACACTTCTGGGCATTGCCAGAATGTTGTAGCCGATGATCTCCAGATCCGAGGCGCGGTCATAGCTGCTTACGTCTTGACTGTACCGTGTTACCGCATTGGAAAGACCGTACAGGCTCAGGTCATGGCCTTCGATCAGATGTTGCAGGATGCCCTCACCCTCCGAGTCCGTAAGGCCGAACTGTCTGCTGGCCAGCTTCACAACGCCGGGTACATCTGCGGTGTTCATGGGGACGGCCGCAGCCTCCCGCATCATGCCCACCACCTGAGCGAACCGCGCTTCCTCTGCGGCGGCACGGACAGTGTCCTGCACCTTCAGCAAAAAAGCGTGATCGTCTGCAGCCAGCGTCTTTTCGGAATAGAGCTGGAAGTTCTCCTCCGCATCCGTTGCCCGGCCAATATGGTTGCGCTTTGTGGCGGCGTCGTTGACCACCATACCGTTGCTGCATACCAATCGGTAGATCAGAGGCTGGATGTTGACAGAGCCTAAGCCCACCTCGCTATTGCTGATGACCACACCGGCCTGCACTGTGTCACCCGGCGTCACATCCTCCTGTAAACGGGGATTGACCGCCTTGATATACATGCGGGAGTCGGTGATCTGGCAGCTCTCGATGCGCACATCGGGGATCTCCGCCAGGATGGGCAGCACCGCTGAGGCGATACTGTAGTTGTCCATACGCAGATAACGATTGCTGAGATAGGCGCGTGCCTTACCGTCCAGCACACGGATCATGCGCTGGGCAGGTGTCCGCTCCAGCCATGTGTTGACATTGTGTGCCAGTAGTCCAGGGTCTTCGCTGCGCATTCGCTCATAGTACTTGGCAGGGATACTCAGATGCGTACCGATCTGCCGGTGGGCGATGTCCCCGATCTCCAGCGGTTCGATACGGTCTGCGCCGTCACTGTCCAGCACACGAAGTGTCAGATCGGGACCATAGCTTTCCAGACGAAGATTGCCGGTATTGACCACATAATCCTCTTTGGCACTCTGCTGCCGGGTGATCTCCGCGGCAAGCTGCTCCAGGGTTAAGCCTGTTTTCATGGCAGCACCCTCCTTACCAGTTCAGCGCGATGGCATCATCCGTCATGCTGGCGGCGATGCCCTCACGCTCGAACACCTTCAGGAGCCGGGGCCAGTAATGCTTCTCCGGCAGGCTTTTGAATGAGGTCTGCGCTTTCTCTACGTCACCCTGACGGATGCAGATGTCACCGTTGTCCTTGATGACAAGGCTGCTATAGCCACGGGAATTGAGGTCGTAGATCAGATCATCCAGAACCTTGCGTCCCTGCTGCTCGAACCAGACCTGCGGATCGATCTCACGGGGCGGAGCAGGCAGCTTCTCGGAGGTGCCGCTCTCCGCCGCACTCTGTACCACAGGTGTGACCTTCAGCAGTGAGCAGGAGAAGTTGGCCTTTTGGTCAAAGGTCACCTCCGCCTGATCATAGTCGGGAATCCCAGAGATGGTGATACGGCCTGTACCGCCGTGAAGGATCAGCTTCTCCGGCTCTGAGCTGCGCCACTCCCATGTGGCATCCGGATACACTGCTTTCAAATATGCGGAGATCCGGTGGTTAACATGGCGGAGCAGCAGTGGGCCGAAGCCATCCTCCTCTTCCACAGACAGTGCGCGAAGACTCTGGCGCTGTGCATCATAGGCTGCTCTGCGGGCGGCGCGCCGCTTTTCGTTTTCCTGTTCCTGTATATAAGGGAATACGAATGCGGCCGTGACCCAAATCGCCCAAATGGTAAATGCGGCTGTCAGAAGCCAGATCTGTGTGTCGCTGCGTACAAACGCAACGATGGCCAGAACGGCTGCGATAAGGACAGATACGCCAGACCAGATGGACTTCTTCTTATTCATGCTTTGCACATCCTTTCCTTTTCGTGATGAAAACAAAAAAGAGGAGCTGCCACGCATCCTTTTGATACATGACAGCTCCTCTTATGCCCAGCATCCTATCCGGGCAGGGGTTCTCGTTCTCCGTCGATCTCCGGTGCCTGTTCAGGCACTTTCGTGTCATAGGGCTGGAGATACCGCCATCGCAGCGCGATGACCTTCAGACGCTTATCCCGCGTCCAACCATCCCGTTTCAGATAGTCCTCCAGCTCCAGTGTGCCTTCCACACTGATCAGCGCGCCGCGGCACAAGCCTCTTTTGGCGAACTGTGAGGCAATAGCCCCAAAGGCAACGACCTGATAATACTGCGTTCTTGCGTAAGCCCCCTTACCGGTACGCTCCGCAAGGTCGAACCGTAGATAGGGCCGATTATTGGTGCTGATCTTCAGTTCAATATCATCCGATACAATACGGCCAACGACGGATATGTTTGCCATTACACTCCTTTCTGCCTTACGGCTTAAATATCTATAATAAAAAGTGCCGGCATACAGCATCAGCAATAAGCCAAAGCTGTCATGTCGGCACTAAATTACAATCTTAACAAACGTGTGCGATCCGAAAGGTATTCGGAAGCCCTGAATAGGCGATGCACAAAGAACAACTACAAGTGCATTGTAGCACTATATATTGCGATTGTCAAGAGTCGCAATTCTATATATAGATATTTATTGAAACACACGAGAATCAATGATGTGCTGCAGCGCAGTGATTGCGGTGGAATATGACACGTCTTCAAAAAGGAGTGCGGATGTAATCTGCTCATAGTCACTCCTATATGCATCGGAGTCAACGATCTGCCGAAGGAGATTATTCATATCCACCCCCTCTTGTGCAGACAGGCAGACCTTGTGCGAGCGGCGTTCCAGAATGACCTCACTGGCTAATTGTCGCAGAGTATCATCAATCGTGACGATCATACTCAACTTATATATGTCATAAATGTGCCGCGAATGCTCTGCGATCGATCCATTGAGGTAGTAGTCTGCAAGTGCAAACAGCTTATCCAGCAGGGTACGCTCCGCTGCCTGCACATTGATTGAAAAAGGTTGCAGATCGTATTCGCGGATAATATCTTCTCTGCCGGTATCTTTCAGGAAATCATAAATGAAACTGGATGCGTCCATGGGATGATTCGGGAATGCGCGCATGGAAACAACGGTTTCAACGATAAGCTGCTGCTTCAAATACGTTGCCCCTTGCAATGCAGGGTAATTGATCACATAGCGATTATAGTCGCGCCGGCTGCGAATTTCTTCAGCATTGCTCAGGGATAATCCCAAGTCATCAACTACCGCCAAAATATTTCGCTTGAGTGCTTTACGCTGCCCTTCACTGGGACGGTCTTCAACATTCAAATCAATGTCCTCAGAAAAGCGCTGGATCAGCTTATAGCATTTTGAGAGTGAAGTTCCGCCCTTGAACACCATGTCTGGCTGATAGGAAGTCATCCTCCTTAAAAACTCCGTGACATAGTAGTCTTTTTCAATGATGCTGGCCGCAATCCCTGTCGCATCTGCCGTTCGTAGTATAGCTTGCTCGAACAATTCTCTATTACTGTGTAACATGATAGATGATCTCACTTTCCACCAGAGTGCGCATAGCCTTATCAGGAAACGCAGGTGCGTATTCTGTGATGTCGCGTCTCGTAATGCCGTTTTTTGTGATAAACTCTATGGTCAGTTTCTTCCTCCCTTCGGAGAAATAAGGTGCCGGCATTTCATTCATAAGCTCCAGGAAGCTCAACACAGCAGCATTTTTTGCCGTGACCTTACTTCTGGCTCTGCGTAGAATAACACGCTGCTTCCCGATAGCTAACTCACGGGAACGTGTCTTTTCGTTGTTGGTACAGACTTCAATGGTATTGGGCATTTGCGTTGACAGCCCCAGTTGGTTTAAGAAAGCTGCACCGGAATAGTAGCCGTAACAGCCAGAACTATCCTTTACATATTTTTTCTCGATTACTTTGCGGGGGTCGAGCAGACTGGTGCCAAATGCTGTCTCAGTGGGAATATAATAAATACCGCGGTCAAAACGCACCAGCCTACCAGTTCTACACAATTCGTTCAATTCTTTGAAGAGCCACGGGCGTGAATAGCCCCTGCAGTCAATCTCATCAAGTAAGATCGGCTCGTTACAGCCGAAATTCGTTGTGAGTCTATCTAAAAGCGTCATATCACAGCCTCCTTCTAATCATAGTATGCTTTTCTTGATTTGAATTATACTATAATCAACGTACTGTGTCAATATTGCTATAATCCGACGCCGCCTCAAGCCCAAGAAAGCCGTCGGTTGGGAGAGATTCGTCTATGAAGCTGCTGCCGGTCTGTACCTGTGCAGGAGATATATGTGCAGAGGATTTGAAATAGAAACGATATCGGCGGCCAACCTCTATCTTGTCCTGCCTAGGCAGTACAAGTGTCCTTTCACGCTCCTGACTGTCTATGATCCGGATATTGCGGTACTTGCGGAGCGGCGTCTGTGTGATGGCAATGCAGATGCCATCAATGTCCGTGTAGTGCCCGGTGATAATTAGGCGGTAGAGTTCTGCCGTTTTAAAAGCAAGTCCTATGGCGAGGATGCCGCTGAGCAGAGCTGTAACGGTATCGTGGGTAAAGAAAATGGCTGCCAGCCCTACAAGGAAGAAAGCCGCCCCTGCCAACGCGGTGAGGAGCAGCTTTCTTCTCAGAGGCAGCGGTGCTGTCCTGAGCTTGTCCATCATGACAGCCTCTCAAAGATGATCTGACGGCGCAGATAGAGGTTTGCCACAGCCTGCAGCACGGGGCGGCAGCAGCCGAAGGGCCTGACCATATCCGCAATATTGTCGCTGGTGGTGGTATCGTCTGCATACAGGGCGTCCATCAGCTGCGAATCAGAGTGGATCGTATGGATGTCATACTCCACACACTTGATCAGTTCTGCCGTGGATAAGAGTGCCTGACGGGACAGACGATAAACCCGCCGTTCGTTTGCGCTGCGCCGGTCCTTGCGAAACAGCTTCCTGGTAACCGCAAAAGGGACATGGCCGAAAACCGTCAGCTTGATAAACGAGATCAGCCGCAGCAGCAGACTGTCTGAGATCGGCACCACGTAAAGCCCTGACAACAGAGCATACAGTGCATCCTCATCGGTTTCGCCGCAGCCCTCCACCACCAGTCCGCGCTGCATCAGCCGGCGCATACAGTCGGAGATACTGCGCTGGGGTCTGATGCCGCTGGCTTTCAGCTTGGCAGAATAAGCATTCTCAAGGGATCCGGCATCCATGATCTGCCAGTTCAGTGCTGCCCAAAGGATCATCTCCTGGATGTCCAATGCATATTCCCGGTTGTTGATGATGACCATAGGGCAGGTCATATCGCCCATGCGGCCTTTGCGCTCGAATCGGCCGACGGCCGTATAGTATTTCTGCATGAATTTCACCTCACATTTTTCACGAAGCCTTGGAGCTTTTCTTCAACGGCTCATATTCAAGGCTATTCAAAAACTCCGCATTGTTCCTCAGCCGCTCAGCGGCTCTATGTACGGCCGCGCCCAAATAGTTGGCCTTGATCCCATAATAGGCAGCAATGTCCGTATTGCTCAGGCCGATAAATTTCAGCTGCATCGCCTCGATACCCAGCCGTGCGACACCGTTGTATTGCTGCTTCGCGCTTTCCAGAAGCGATAACGCATCTACCTCAGCCAGCTGCTCCTGAAGACTGCGGATGCCGGAGGCCATGGCACGGTGATTGTCAGCCTCCGTGTCAAAGATCTCCGATACAGGAAAGCTGCGCCGCTCCTTGCTGTGCTGCAGCCGGCAATAGGTACGCAGACCGTTCTCAACGACCCTCTGAGCATAGGTGGGAAAGCTGGCGCCGCCGTCCGGGTCATACGTCACTGCGGCCTTGCAAAGCCAAATGCAGCCCTCTTGAAACAAATCGTCATAGCCGAAACCATAGCGCTGCTCATTGACCTGAATGCTGGTACGGATGGCCCAGCGTACCACGTCCATATTCGCCTCTACCATACTGCGCTGGGCATCAGTAAGGGCAATATTCTTATTCTTCATCGTCAGATTCACCTCTCTTTCTCTGTGGTTTTAGGCGTTCTCTCTATGCGACCTCTGCGCTGTGGATACGAAACTTCTCGCAGGCGCAGATCAACCGATCACACATGTACGCGCCGAATTGTGCGATATGCGCCTGTTCCTCGTGCAGACCGAACTCTGTCTGCATCCATTGATACGCCTCTTTCTTGGTCATCAAGCCGGAACGCCACAGGCGGTCAAATGCCCGGTGTGCCTGGATACGCTTATGCCGAAGCTCCCCGTCAGCTAGAGAGCCCATGGGCTGCCGTGTGGCGCGATGGGCAGCCACATAGCTGTTGCAGGCGGGATAGCGGTCACAAACATACAGATAGCTTCCTGCACTACGACTGTTGCCATATACAAAGCTGGCAGGATGCAAGGTAGCCTTAGCTCCGCAGTTGGGGCAATGGATATTGACTCTTTTCAGAATGTTCACCTCCTTCTTTCGGCTTGTGTGCGTTCATTGTTGGCAGCTCTCCCACAATTGGGATAAACTGCACCGTTTCGGGTCTTCTACGTTCCAGACAAGCCAGCTGGTGTAGAAGCGTTGGAATCCCTCCAGCGTCATAATGCCGACGCAATCATATTTATCCACGGTCTCACCGGACAGCTCCTCGAATACCGCCACAGGTATGATTGCCGGCACGGCATTGTGATTTACAGACAGGAGAAAACCGGAGCACCCGTCACAACGCTGGCAATCAATGAAGAAGCTGTTGCGCCAGTTACAGCAGGTTGCCTGTAAAAATCGGTAAAAACGCTTGTCCATAAAATTCCCTCTACTATCATTATCCGTAAAACGAAATCAAAAGTGCGCCACTTTTTGAAAAAATTTTCAAATTTCTCTGCGGCCACGGGGTCGGGGGCGTCTGGAGATGATAATTGCCACGGCAGCTACCGCAGCTAAAATGATACAAATTGCTTTTTTCATTGTGCATTTCTCCTTAATTTTCAGTTCGTTCACAGTAGACCACAAACCGCTGCCGCCCGCCGCCGGCGTGGGGGTGGCAGGTCAGCCGCGTCGCAGTTCTTGTCAACTTTCAGGCTTCTTTACCTCACAGGAGCGGTGGTTTGAATCACAGTCCGCTGAAATGTTACCGGGTTTATCTACAAACATTTCATCAGAGCTATTGATTTTTATCTCACGGTGTCGTATACTATCCATTGAAATGTAGCATGATAATGCCAGCAAGTTTTCAATGGAGGTTTGGCTATGGAAATAAAACGAGATCGCTATTTGAAAAAAATCATCTCCTTCATGTGGGATGGTCAGGTGAAGGTGATCACTGGCATCCGCAGATGCGGCAAGTCCTTTCTGCTTCGCAATCTGTTCAAGAGTTACCTTCTCGGTGAGGGTGTTACCGAAGATCATATTCTGTCCTTTGAGTTGGACTTGACCCGTGATATTCGCTATCGCAATCCGCTGGAGCTTTCGGCTCATGTCCGTGAGATCGTAGAACACAGTGCAGACCAATATTATCTTTTTGTAGACGAGATTCAGATGTCCGACGAAGTTCCGAATCCCTACAATCCAGATGGCAAGAAGGTTACCTTCTACGACGCGCTCAACGATTTGAAGTCTTTGTCCAACTTGGACATTTATGTGACCGGCAGCAACTCCAAAATGCTGTCCTCCGATATACTGACTGAGTTCCGGGGACGGAGCGATGAGATCCGTGTGCATCCGCTTTCCTTTGCCGAATACTATTCAGCCGTAGGCGGTGATAAGCAGGATGCCTTTGAGGACTATGCCTTCTACGGCGGTATGCCGCTGATCCTTTCCCGTCCCACGGATGCCGCGAAAATGGCTTATCTGAAATCGCTGTTTTCTGAGGTCTATCTGAAGGACATTGTAGAGCGGAAGAAGATCAAGCGTGAGGATGTGCTGTCCGCGATTCTTGATCTGCTGTGTTCGTCTATCGGCTCTCTGACCAACCCAACGAAGGTTGCTGCCGCCATCAACACAGTGCAGAAGCGTAGCGGTGAAAATATCGTTGCCTTGAACACCGTGAAAGCCTATATGGATCACTTATCGGATTCCTTCCTCTTTACCGAATGCAAGCGCTGGGATGTGAAGGGCAAGAGCTATTTTGACTATCCCAACAAATACTACTGTGAGGACATTGGACTGAGAAATGCCCGTATCGGCTTCCGCCAGCAGGAAATGACGCACATCATGGAGAACATCATTTTCAATGAGTTGATGATCCGTGAATGCGCCGTTGACATCGGCATCGTCTATGGCAATGAGAAAAATGCCAAAGGAAAGGTTACGCCGGTCGCACGAGAAATTGACTTCATTGCAACCTCCGGCGGTAAGAAGACCTACATTCAGTCTGCCTACGCATTGGGAACAGAGGAAAAGGCCATCACCGAGAATAAGCCCTTCGCGCTGACCGGCGATTCTTTCCCGAAGATTATTGTGCGTCACGACATTCGCAAGCGTTGGTATGATGACAACGGCATTCTCAATATCAGCGTCATTGACTTCCTGCTTGATGACACGCTTGTCTGAATCCTCTCAAAATAAAACTGCTCACCGTGATTGGCTCATGGTGGGCAGTTTTTCGCAGTACACCACATACCTCTCCCGCCCGCCGCTGGCGTAGGGGTGGCAGGTCAGCAGCGTCAGCAGGTCGCGTCCTTGCTGGATTTTGATCTTGTCCACCTCGTGCGGCTGGATGATCTGGATGTCGGCCACCGTGTAGGTCAGCGTCTTCCATAGATTTGTCAGCGTAACGGTATCGCCAACATGTAAGCGGTCGATATGCCGGAAGTAGTCCGCGCCGCGCCAGCCCCGGTGTCCGGCAACGACGCAGTTGGTGTTATCCCCACCGATGGGTGCGGAGGTGTTTCCAAGCACCGCCGCGCCTGCGGCAAGGTGTTCATCGGACGCACCCAGATAGACAGGCATGGTCAATTCCATAGCAGGTATCTCTAAGACGCCTATTACCTCATCCTCAATGCCGTAGGCAGTCAAGTCGGCGGCAGGCTCCTCACAGGCTTCGAGGTCGGTGAGATTACACTGCTTTTCTGCGTAAAGCTGGCGGTTGTACTCCTGTAGAGCCGCCAGCAGTTCGGGGTATTGCTGCTCCGGCTTTCGTTCTTCGAGGAAGCTCTGCACGGCGGCGTCTGTGTCGGCTTGCAGCCTATGTCCTGTGAACGCCGGCCACAGCATGACGCAGATACCCGCCACAGTCAGCAGCATCGCCAGCACAAGAGATGTCTTACACATGGTGAAACCTCCTCGCTAAAAAGTAACCGCCGCCGACGACGGCGACCACACCAAGACCGATACTTAGACCGGTGAAATAATGCTGCGTCCACGAGGATGCCGCTGGTTTTTCCACGGCGGCAGCGGTTGCCTGTTCGGGTGTGTACGGAATGCGGTGGCCTCGCACCAGCAGCCTGTGGGTGTTGACGCCAAACGGCGTGCAGGTCACCAGCGTTACATAGTCCTTACCGTCCTCGATTTGCAGCAGACTCGTGTCCGTGGGCAGCACCGTGTGGATGCTGTCCACTTCGTAGACCAATGTGTCGCCCAGTACACGGATGTAGAACACATCGCCCACTGCAAGCTGGTCGATGTCCGAAAACAGCTTGGAACTCGCCAGTCCACTGTGCGCTGACAGCACTGCGTGGGCGCTGCTGCCGCCTACCGGCAGAGATGTGCCGACCACATGGCCAACCGACTTTTCCAGCGTGTCCGCGTCCGTGCCGTGCTGCACCGGCAGATATACGTTGATTTTGGGGATGTCTACATAGGCCATGGCGCCGCCCACCGTGAGCTGCTGGGCATAGGCCAAGGGAGGGGCGGATGCCCCTCCCTCTGCAATGGCTGCGCCGGACAGCATGGCGTTGTACTGCTCTGCGGCTTCACGCTGGGCAGTCAGTTCGGCGTCGTCGGTATCTACAATGGCCTCGGTGTAGGTGGTTTCCACATCCGAATGATACCTTTCGCTCAGAAACTCTCCCACCAGTGGGTAAAGTAGCAGCCCCAGCGCCGCAACACCGCAAACCACCGCCAGTATCCAGCGTTTCACTGCTCGTGCTTATGCTTGCGGGGCTTGACAACAATGAAAGCCGCCGCACCCAGCAGAGCCACACCGCCGATAGTAAACATCCACGTGCCGTAGCCGCCGGTCTTAGGCAGATCGAAGCCGGGGTTATTGACCACGGTCAGGGGCACGATGGCGTTGCCATCGGTCATGGTGACATCCTTGCCGTTGACGGTGGCGGAGGCGGTCAGCAGCTTGGCACCGCACTGCTCGCAAGCACCGTTCTCAGCGATCTTGATAACGATTTTGACCGCGTCCTTCAGCAGCACATAACCCTTATCGGTGGCAGTCTCGGCCAGACTGTAAGTGTCATCCTCCATCCCCTTCACCACCACATGACCCTGCGCGTTGGGGACAAAGGTGGTGGCGTCCGCTTTCTTGGCGGCAAAGCCCTTGGCGTAGTACACACCATTCTTCTGCTCTGCGATGATATAGCAATCATCGGTGTCGTTGTGCAGCCGGAACTTCACGTTCCGCACATTGCCGCCGTTGTCAGAGAACTGCTTGAGAACGTCAATGCCGTAGGTGTAAACATGGCAGCAGTCCTTGAGGGTGTCAAAATAGGTAGTGTTGGTACGCTTCCAAGTCAGCACGACCTCGTTGGGGTTGTCGGTATCACCCATCTTGGCATCGGCGGTCAGGGTGGCGGCGTAGGTGAGGCGCATGGTGCAGTCAGAGTACCCACGCTTCACGCTGTCGGTATACACGGTGGCCGCCTCATTGATCTCGCTCAGACCGGATTCGGTCATGCGGATGGTCATAGTGTTGGCTGCGTCATCGTAATCCACAGTGAACTTGCCGGAGCTTTCATCCCAAGCGGCGATCTTGTCGGTGCAGCCAGTGTCCTTAAAGAACTCGATGACCACATCATTCTTGTTGTAACGGATGCCCTTGCTCAGCGTGTCCACATAGGTATACTCGCTCAGAGCCGACGCCTTGGAGGTGATGGTGGGCAGGGTACTGACGATCTGGTAGTCCACGGTGTCACCCACGGAGGCGGTAGCGGTGTGGGCATAGCCATCAGTAATGTCGGTCAGGCTGCCGTTGTTCTTGCCGGTGGAGTTTTTGCTCTCCCGCACGGTCTTGTCCAGTGTGGGGTTGCCGGTCTGGTTCTTGGGGTAAACGGTGACATCGTAGTTCCACGCCGCGCCGTCAATGGTGGTCATGGGCAGGGACACGAGGAAGGGATTGCAGGTGCTGGTGACATTCTCAGGGACGCGAGTCTCCACAACGAGATACAACCCCTGCTCCATATCAGAAGCGGAGGTGTGGCCGGTGGCATCCGTTTCGGTCATAGCCACGCCGACGTTCTTCACAGCCGCTTCCAGCGCATTTTTCACAGTGGTGGCATTGGCAGTCAGGGCGGCGGCCAGCTTATTGTTCAGCAGATCGCTGGTAAAGTAGTTGACGCCGCCCTCGGTCTTGTAAGCGTCCGCGGCGGCCAGACCGAGGGCGGACAGCACGGCGTTGCTTCGCTCAGAGCTGTCGAAACCATACAGCACGCCCACCTGCCGCTGACCGTCCACGACCTCATTGTTCATGGCGATGTCAGCGACGCGGAGGTAGGTGAACTCCACGCCCTGAATGGCGTACTTTGCCAGCTTGTCGATAACCGCGTCGTCGTGCAGGCCGGTGGAAACGTAGGATTCCGCATCCCACGCACCCTCCGCGCTGGCAGTGGTGATGTCGTACTTGTAGATGGAAAGGGAGGCGTTCTTTGCGGGGTCGATGGTAGGTTCTGCGAACGCTGTGGTGATGAGGCTCAGAGCCATGATAGCGGCCATGAGCATGGCCAATACGCGATGGATCTTTTTCATTTGGTTTTCTCCTTCATAAAATCAGATTTTTTGCAAAAATAAACACCCGTCATGAGAGCGAGTGCTGCAAACAGGGAATAGGTTGTAAATCCCATACCGCCCGTGAAGGGCAGCACGAAGCCTGCATTGTTGCAGGCAGTGATGGTAATGTCTCGGTTATTGCTGTCCAACGTTCCTGTGAACAGCGGCTCTGTCAGCAGCGTATACCCTGCGGGAGCTTTGGTTTCGGTAATACGATACTGCGCGCCAACCTTGAGGTCGCTCCACTTGGCGATGCCTGTGTTGTCGGTGGTCACTCTGCCCACCTCCGCCCAAGTCTTGCCGTCCGTGGAAGTCTCCAGCAACAGCTCCGCACCAGCGAGAGGGCTGCCCGTTACATCCACCTTGCGGACTGTGATGCTGCCCTTCTCCTCCACGATTTTGACCTTGAAGTGAATGTACGCCCACACGGGGTCGGGCAGTGAGGTCAGCGCGGCACACGCCTGGTAGCCGCTGCCGTTGCTGGGCTCCAGCAGCACGGACTCCGTGCCCGCCACATCCAGCGAGTAGCCGTAGTCGCTGCTGATATAGCTGTTCAGCTGCGCCGCTGCGTCCTTTGTGGCCGTCACGGTCAGCGTGTTCCAGCTCTGATTGACCGTCACACCGCTGATGTTGGTGTCGAAGTAATACTGCGCCAGCACGCCGTTGGTGTCGGTGGCCGTGCCCACATACTTGCTGCCGTCCCACGTCAGCGTAATAGCGTTGGCGTCCGAAAGCTGGTTGCGGTACTTCACCGCAAAGCTGGGAATCACGCCGTGGTTCATAATGCGGTCAATGATGATGTTGTACGCCACCGCCACGTCGTCGCCCGCATAGTGGAACAGGTTGGCGCAGGTGGTGTCGTACAGCGTGTAGGGGTACACCGGGCTGCGGTAGCCGCACACGAACTCCCACACCACCGCCTGCGTCGCCAACTGCGCGCAGTCCGGGTGCATATTGAAGCCGTAATTGCCGCCGTAGCCATAGGCCATGGCCAGCGTCACGGCATACCGCTGATTCCACGTCAGGTCGCTCCATGACGTGGAGGAATACTGCAAATCGCCGCTGGCCGAGCGCACCTCCGGCTCCATGCAGTAGGCCGGGACAGTCTCCCCGGTGTCGTTCCGGGTGAAATACTTGAGCTTGTTGCTGGTGTACGGCCCCCACTGGGACACAGGCGTCTTGTCCTCGTGATAGCGATATTCGTTGCCGCTGCTGACGGTGCCTGTGACTGTGGCGGCGTGGGCTGTCACAACGGACAATCCCATGACAGCCACCAGTAGGCACACCAGCGTCAGCAGCTTGGGAATTGTTTTCTTCATAGCGTTCCTTCCCCCCAACGCAAAAGGCCGGCAGCATACGCTGTCGGTCTTTTGGCCGGGTGTTCAGTTGGTTTATCCGTACAGCACCACCACGATATACTCGTCCGCTGCCGCATCGTAGCGGGCGGTGCAGTTGAACCGCGCATACACGCCGACCGCTTCCGCGCCGTCCATGGCGGCGAGGCAGGCGAAGGTGGCGTCCACGTTGCCCTTTACGGCGGCGGTCAGTGCCGCCTGCCCGCCGTTCTCCGCCAGCCATGCCACGCTGTCTGCCGTACCGGGGAAGTAGCTGGAGTCGGCGGTGGTCATGCTGGTGTCGATGGTCACGCCGTACTGCGCTCTTGCGTACTCGTTGCCCGCCCGGACAGCCTCCGCGATGGAGTAGATGTCTCCGCTGGCGGCAGGCTTCGGCGTGGGCGCAGGTTCGGGCGTAGGCGCAGGCGCAGGTTCCTCCTCCTGCTTCTCTGCCGGCTTCTGTGCAGGTGCCGGTGTGGGTGCGGGAGCAGGTTTATCCTCCGGCACAGGCGCGGGTGTTGCCGGCTGTTCAGGGGTAGTGGGCGGTGCCGTTTCAGCGGGTGCAGGCTGTTTTTTCGCGGCTTTATCCGCATTCTCTGCACCCGCCCGCTCAGGAGCGACGCTGCTCTCAGATGTATCGCCTCCATCTTCTGTTTGCGGCAGCAAGGATTCGGCCTCCGTGCGCTCCTCTTCGTTCTGCTCGGCCTGACTTGCTGCATAGGCAGAGACCTTGGTGTTGGACTCAGACGAATCCGAGCCCGGTGCCGGCTGGACTGCGCAGCCTAACAGACACACGGCACTCAAAATAAGTGAAACTAAACGCATTCTTTTTCTCCTCATGGGCGTTCTCTCCTTTACGTAAATATCGCAGCACTGTTTAATGTGCTTTGAAGATATTTACGACTGGAGCCTCGCCTTTTTCAACACTATGTACTGTTGTTTGGGTTTTGCGGTGATTGCATTTGCCGCTCGGGCGCGAAACGCTGCTCTGCCTACCACATATAAAACACCCTCTTCCTGTATGCGAAAGACCGCCGAGTTACCACCCGGCGGTCTTTACAATTTTGACTGTACCAAGTATAGCACATGGTGATTTACGGCGAAATCGCAAAACAGTGCCAATCCATTGCCATACCCTGCCGATACCGTGTCAGATCAGACATGCTGCTTGATAATTCGGGTGATGATCCCCAGCGCAACGCCATGTTCCTCATCCAGGTGGGTAACGGCAAAGCTGACATCATCCTTTCGTCCGGGTCTGCGCCGATCATAGCAGGAATGTGCTATGGCATTGGCACCGTTGCTAAGGCGGATATACACAACACCCTTATGGATATGGGTGACCTTCCCGGCATATTTGCCCTGAATACGGCATTTCTGGAGATTGTCATTCTTGCTGTTGCCGGATACGCTTTTGATGTCGGCTTTAATTCTGATACGCTCCGGCTCTGTGCGGTCAATCTCCAGCACGCGTACCAGAGTCTTGTCGCCCACAGCATAGCGGTCATGAGCATCGCCGATCCAGTCCCACGAAAGGTCGCGAGCCAGAATTGATGTCTCCACGCCAAACACTTCGACCCGGACGACCTGCTCCGCCACGGCGATCACACGGGCTTCTACCACGCGTCCGTCATAGATACGATACTGTCCGTCACCGTCCTTGCCAAAATAGTAGATCTGCTGCTTCTTCAGCATGGCGTCTTTTCGGCTGGCAACAACGGTTCGGCTTTTGGCGTCGATGCCCTTGACCATAAGATCCACCTCTGCGCCCAGCATCTTATTGAGGATCTTCTGGTGTCGGAGGATCATCTCATTATAGTCAGCACCGTACATATCTGCTGGGAAGTCTAGCACCATCTCCTTCAAGGGGATCACAATGCGGAATCCCTTGTAGTCCACAATGGCAATGGTTTTCCCCGCCTCCGTTCTTTCAATGCCGCTCAGCATACCGGAGAGCATGCGCCGGGTGCGGTAGGCATTGTGGATCTCGTGCCAGATAATGTCCTCCATCTGCGCCTGCGTTTCCGCTTCGCCCCGGGCATCCAAAGTCAAAATATCTCTCTGTTGGACAGCGGCAAGGGCAGGTTCAGCAGAGGCGGCAGCATCCTCAGTAGGCGGCGTAGCCTGCTTCTCCACCTCTACCGTCTTTTTTGCAGCGGTTCGTTTGCGGACAGTGCGCTTCGGCTTTTCAGAGGGCTGGGGATCCTCCGGCACAGTCACCACTTCCGCAGGCTCGGCGAGAACACTCTCTGTAGGTGCAGTATCCTCCACAACAGGATCGGCTGCGGTTTCCGGCAAACACTCTTCTGTCACCGGCTGTTCTGCCGCTTCCTCGGGGACGACGGGAAGTGCCGGTGCTTCCGGCATCACGGCAAGTTCTTCTGTTTTCTTTCTTGGCATATTACTTTCCTCCTTAGCTCACATTTTGGTTGACATGATGGAATCCTTATCGGTTTTTACAAACTCACTGCGCCTGTTCGGCACCTTCTTTGACTTAATAGGCTGCTCTGTTTGTTTCGGTGCGGGCGAAAACACAGGGCTTTTACGCCATTCCGGGATATGGGCGGAGGCCTTGCAGTCCCGCAGCTTCTTTGCCTCGTAGTGATTGGTATAGTCGTACTTATCTACCTGCAGCACCTTGTTGCCGCGTGCGATAACCAGCGCGCGGTTTACCGGCAGGCGCAGCACCTCATCCATAGTCAGTAGCTTGCGCTTGCCCACGCCGCTGGTTTCGCGGAACTCCGACGTGTAGTTGCTGATACGCCATGTACCCAACTGCTTGGCCTTGCTGGAGACATGGACGCTGACCTCACCGGTGCGGTCACTGAGGAATTTGGCAGTCAGCTCATCGGTGCAGCCCAGTGCAAGCTGATAGTCGCAGCAGCCCAATATCTCCTGCCATTGGTTGTAGGGATACCGGTTCTGCAAGCCCGCCAGATTCTGAAACACGCAGCTCATGCTGACGCCCCGCGAGCGGATCACACTGATTTTTCGGCTCAGGTCGGGAATAACGCCGCAGGCTGTCAGTTCCTCGCCCAACACATGGACGGGGACCGGCAGCCTGCGGTCAGCACAGTTTTTATCCGCATAGCGGATCAGCTTGATAAACGCAAAGGACAGAAACAGGGACGTGAGGAAATCAAAGGTGCTGTCCTGATCAGATGTGATACAGAAATAGGCACAGGGCTGCTTGCCCGGCAGCTCCATGTCAATTTCATCATGGCTGGTGATCTGGCAGATGGGCCGATTCTGAAACACCTGCAAGCGGCTGCCCAGCCCGATGATAACGCCGCTGCGCACCGTATCTGAGGATTGGCTGAACAGCGCATAGGGCGCTCTGGCAGGATGGCTGGCAGGCAGCATGGAAAAAAGGTTGTCCAGTTCTTTCTCCGCGTTCAACACCAACAGCTTGTAGACCTCGCCGATATTCCGGCTCTCCGATGGATAGCCCAGTGCCACATATAGCACCAACGCTTTCAGCAGGTTCATCTCGGCGGCGTTCCAGAAATGGTCGCCCTTTTCGCTGCCGGTATTCCTGATGATAATGTCGCAGAAGATCTGCGCCATCAGCTCATCACCCTCAATCTCCGCCAGGCAGTTCCATGAATCAGAGTTCTCCGGCTGGATCAGGTTGAACACCTTTACCACGTAGCCCTTGCTGCGCAGATATTCGCTGGTCTTTTCGTAAAGCTCCGATTTCGGGTCAGTGATGATCAGTGACTCCTTGTGGCCGTTGTGGGCCTCGGACGCGCTTTGCAAAATGCGATTGATGCAGTAGGCTCGCGTTTTCATGGAGCCGCTGGCGCCGAACACGGCGATATTGCCGTTAAGCCAGGAGTTCTCGGGAATACACACCACCTGATTGTCCAGCTTGCCCAGTATGACGCCGCTGTGTTTGCGGATATCGGACACCAGATCAAGGACGCCCTTCATCTCCGCTTTCTCCATGAAACCAGCCGTTCCGTAGGTGCCTTTGTTGGAGTAGGTCAGGTTGCGCTCCGCGTCATACTCCCCAACATCGGAATAGCCCATGCGCATCACCATGACGATCAGGAGGCCCAGCAGCAACAGGCAAAGCCCTACGCCGATGAGCCCGCTCTTACTGAACAGTGCTTCGCAGCAGGCGGAGAAGGACAGCACCGGCGCGGCCGGGGAGCTTCCGTCGCCCGGCGTTCCGCCCGCGTCCTTCCACTGTTGATAGTTCTGGGCGAATTGCGATAGATAGCCGCCGCCAAACAGCAGCCCTGATAGAAATAGCGGGAGTGCGAATAACAGAGTTCGCAGTTTCTTTTTTTCTACGGAAAAAACCTCCTCTCGAACGCAGCAAAGTCAATGGCCTGCACAACAGCCCTGTCGCCGCAGTAGCGGCGCAGCACTTCGGCCTGATGGTCGAAGCAGATCAGGATGCCATAGCGATCCCGAAGCCGCAGTGCCGTATCGAACCGCCTGATCCGCGGCAGGTCACAGTCATAGGCAAACAGCACCGGCGCACCATCCGGCGTCATGGCGTCATTCTCCACTGTTTCACTCAGCTGCCGGGGCTCCAGATCAAGGAGCAGCAGCTCGCGCAGGTCATTGTCTAGTTCTTTATCACAGAGGAGGCGCAGCAGCACCTCTCCATGATGGTCGTTGGTCAAGAAGCAGAACCGCTCATAGCTGCCATCCAGAACGAAATAGTTTTTGCCACCCTGATCAGTCAGCAGCTCATAGGCCAGCTCCATGCTATCACCCAGCAGGAGACCCCGCACCGCATCCGGGTGATACTGGTGCGGCATTCGTTCACGGCACAGCACCGTCTGCATGAGTGCCTTTGTCCGCATCTCAGCTTTATAGCTCCATTTCATCAGCGCGTTGCCCATGTTGTAAACCACGTGGATATGCTGCGGTGTCAGCAAAACGCCCACGGACCGGGCACCACGGATTTTAACAAAGGTTGTCCCCATCTCCTTGATCTCACGGGATGAGTAGAAGGCAGGGGTGCAGATGCTACCAGTCGCTGTTTCACCGGGACGGAATACGCCGGGTTTTTCATCGCGGAAGATACTAACGTTGGCGTTACGCATGGTGATCAATGTCTGAGAGACGCGGTGGAGCCGGAGCCGCTGCTCCGGCTCGCTCCTGATGTGGTTGGTGGCGCAGGCACCGGACAGGTAGAAAGAAAACCTCTCCGGGTTGTGCTCCAGCAGCAGCTTTTTCGCCGCGGCGGTGAGCCGGTATCCACGCAGCCCGTTCTTGTAGTAGGACAGCAAAAGCCGCTGACGCTTCAGCGACTTGACCACGTTCTCTTTGTAGCTGGTGCCACCGGCGAGCCTGCTCAGTTGGCTGGCCGGCAGCTCACCGGACAGGGCGACCAGCGCCAATAGCTGATAGGCTTGTGATAGGCTACCGGGAGCTTTCTGTGGTAGGGTACTCATACTGACCACCTCCTTCTGGTGTGCAGTACCCAGACTGCCATGACCACTGTATTTTTCGCCCGCACCGGTCATGTGAAAATGCCCGGAAACACAGGCTTTGCCGTACCATCGTCATGTGTACCGTTTCTGATACGGCCAAAACACTATAAATCGGATATAGATCTGAGCCGATTCTCGCGGTCCGAAAGCCAGCCCTGAAAACGCTCCTTATCCATCACCGACACGCGGGTACAGTCACCGTCGCCGATCTCCGTCGTGTTATAGGCATCGCACAGCAGACCTGTATCATCCTCCATAACGAAAGTGGCAATCACATCCAAAAGCTGCTTGAGCTCCAGATTGTCATAGTCACGCACCCGGTTGGGCGACAACTCGCGGCTGTAGATATGAGAAAAGCAGACAACACAGTGCCGGAACTTGGGCAGCGTGTGTGTCTGCGTATACTTACTAAGCGTGTAGTAGATGGGGTCTGTCAGATACTCGCAGCTATGCTTCTTGCTCTTCTTAGGCAGTAGGCAGGGGAGCGTGATCTCCAGTATGCCATCTTTCTCTATAACAGAGATGCCCTGCATGACACCAGCCGATGTCAGATACTCGGCTTTTCGGATGGTGGTCGTCTCATAGATCAGGTGCCGCAGCCGGCAGGCAATGACCTCACCCCGCAGTGCGGCCTCTGTGGACAGCATTTCATAGTTATCTGAATGCCGCTGGATATTCGTGTTGTCCATAGCGTAGAGCGTGTTGGACAGGCGGGTGATCTCATTCAAAATGCTCTCTATCCGCTGCGAGAGGGTGGCTCTGTCCACAAGGTTCCTCCTTCCTGAAGTACTGTACGCAGCCCTGGTCATCCACCATGCAGTAGGCGGCGATATGAGGGATGTGCAGGTGCTGCATTTGGTCTTCTTCCTCAATGATAACGAGCCGTTGCCCGGAATCATCTTCCGCGGCCAGCGCGTGCTGCAGCAACGCTTCCTTACCTGGGCCTACATAGATGACCTCATATACCTCGCCATCGGCGAAGAATACCAGCTTTGCCGGCATATTGTCAGGGCTGTGATACTCCACCTTTTCGATAAAGTCCAGCAGCACCCATAGTGCCGCTGTCAGTTCCCTGTCCTCGCGGCAGTCAGGGACATCTCCGTAGCAATCCCGGTCGGTGTTATAAAATATCCGCTGCTGCTTGACCAGATAGTGCAGCAGGTTTTCAATCACGCTCTCCTTGCCCGGATACAGGCGTAGAAGCTGGTCACGGCGCATGCAGTGATAGACGGTTATGTTCCGCAGCAGCTCTGCGGCCTCCTGTCCATAGATCTGTTCTCTGTTTCTCATAGGCGGTATCACCTCCGTAATGCGTATTAACTCCGTATTAAATGCGTATTGATTTTGTAATGCGTGTTATCTCCGTATAAACGCCGTATTAGGCTTCCGGTCGCTTCATGCGGCGCAGCAGGTCAAGCAGCTCGCGGCGGTCTGTGGTGATAAGGCTGTCTCTTATACACATCT
>ERZ1026932.243-NODE-243-length-20282-cov-12.125822_pt1 | contig 20282 bp, 10 predicted proteins | sample MGYA00519570_ERZ1026932 | MGnify/ENA primary metagenome ERZ1026932 (study PRJEB26926, sample SAMN06164826) | human gut metagenome | biome: ENVO:00009003; feature: ENVO:2100002; material: ENVO:00002003 | host: Homo sapiens | place: USA | collected 2012 ... | reverse complement strand
CCCATCTGCAAGCTTCGGGGTTTATCAACGACCATCTGACGGATTGCATTTGCCGAAATCAGAAACAATAAAACAAAGAAATATACAGAAGCAAGCAAAACATCAACACAAAGCGGTCACCCTCCCCCATCGGAAAGGCGACCGCTTCAGTGTTATAAAATCTGTTTCTCAGTATGTAATACACTGAGAAGAAATGTTATTCTATTCCGATACTATGGCATACGGGAAAAAGGATGAACGTAAACTCATAATCAGCGTATGGCACCAGGTATTCCGGACGGGCTATACGTCCCCAACTGTCTTCGCAACCCAGACCAGCTTGCACCTTGTCGATACAGAGATTAGTCAAATCAGCTTCATCCACCTCTTGCGAGTGTCCTTGCTCTTTGCTCCAGCCTTCATCTAAAGACTCGATGGTATAGTGCAAGGCAGATGCGGAGAAGGGAGCGGCCGCCACAATCTTGATGCCATTACCAGACTGATCCAACATCTTCCACCAACGAATATCGGTCTTTGTTCCATTTTCCTGCGGACGGATGTAGGGATAGAACTGCTCAGCCACACTTTGGCGATAAATGCCTAAGTCGGCGCAATGATTACGGTCAATATAGTTTTCAACCGGACCGCGTCCATAGTATTCAACGGTTTCAAAGCTGCGCGGCATAGGCATCTGCAGACCGAAACGGAACATGTTCGATACTTTGGCATTCTTGTCGGCAGTCAGCTTCTGGGTCACCTTGACGGCACCGGCATTGTTGATGACATAAACAAGGTTCAGCTTAGCTGAAACACCCGGCATGTCGTAAGCAGATTCTACAATCACCTGATTGTTCTCCGTGCGCTGTTTGAAAGAGGTCAGTTTGATTTCCGGATTCTTCCAAGCGATATATTTGCGTTGCAGATTGGCACCGTAGTCGTTGTCAACAGGCGCACGCCAGAAGTTTGGTTTTAAAGCCTCGCCGTCTTTAATCATATCCCGGCCATTCACTTCGTACTTAGTCAGATAACCGTTGTGCTTGTTGATTTCTACACGGAAAGCATCACCGGAGACGATGAGGTAGTTCCAATCGTTATCCTGTACTTGGGGAGCCGTCATCTCGATATTGCTCTGTTCGCAGTTCTTCAATTCCATGGAAGGAGCTTGGTAAGGATTGAGCGTCAACTGGTCTTTTGCCACTACATGTCCGGCGGAAAGCAATCCTTCACGGTTCTTCAGCTTATAGGAAACATTCAGCAACCACTCGGTGCATTGGCAAGTCTTGCCCAAGTCCAACTTGATTTTGGCTGTCTGTTGGGGAGCTACATTCAGATTATCCACACGACCGGTCCGTATCACCTTACCGCCTTTCAGTACCTCCCACTCCATATAATAGGCAGAAAGATCACGGAAGAAGTATTCATTGAACACATTGATTTCGCCGTTCTTCAAGTCGGCCGGAGTAGTCCAGATGTCCTGATAGATACGGCCTACCTCATACATGTGGGGATTGGGCACACGGTCGGGGCTGATAAGACCGTTATCGCAGAAGTTACCGTCGCTGGCATCAAAACGGTTAAAGTCACCGCCGTAGGCATAAATCATCTTACCGTTTTTTCCTGTCCAACGTACAGACTGATCAACAAAATCCCAAATAAAGCCACCTTGGAATTTGGAATATTTACGCACCAAATCCCAATATTCTTTAAAACCTCCTTGCGAGTTTCCCATCGCATGAGCATATTCGCACTGAATCAGGGGCTTTGTCATAGAATCATCCTCACTGTATTTCTTACATCCGTCATAGCCATAATACATCGGGCAATAGATGTCTGTCTTGCCTGTTTTACCGGCTTGTTCATATTGTACGGCACGGCTCGGGTCTTCAGCCTTTATCCAATCGTAGGCAGCTTCGAAATTAGCGCCATAGCCGGCTTCGTTGCCCAAAGACCAGAAAATGATGCTGGGATGATTGAAGCTACGCTGCACATTGCGCTGGTTACGCTCCATATGTGCTTTCCTATAGTCCTCACGTTTGGCAAGTGTCTCTTCCCCATAACCCATTCCGTGGGATTCGATATTGGCTTCGGCCACTACGTAAATACCATATTGGTCGCAGAGGTCGTACCAGAGATTATTGTCGGGATAGTGGCAGGTGCGCACGGCATTCAGGTTGAACTGCTTCATCACCTGAATATCCTGAATCATGCGTTCGCGAGAAATGACGTAACCACCGTCCGGATCCATCTCGTGGCGGTTGGCTCCCTTGAAGAGAACGGGCTGGCCGTTGACAAGTATCTGACTTCCTTTCAGCTCTATCTTTCGGAAGCCCACCTTTACGGGAATCACTTCACTGCTGCCTTGCAAAGTGGCACGCAGGGTATACAAGTAGGGCGTTTCTGCCGTCCACTTATGAGGATTCTCCACATTTATCAAGGCAGTAGCGTTACCTTTGGCGACAGCTGTAGCCACCTGTTTTCCGGCAGCGTCCAGCAGTTCAAGACTGATATTGCCGCCACCCTTCACATCAAGCTGTACTTTCAGGGAACCGTTCTTATAAGCAGTATCCAAATCGGGAGTGACACGGATGTCCTGAATGCGCTTCTTGTCACGGGCATACAAGTAGCAATCGCGCCCTACACCGCTATAACGGAAGAAGTCCTGGTCTTCCAGATACGTCCCGTCACACCAGCGGAATACCTGAAAGGCTATCAGATTCTTTTGTCCCGGCTTCAAGTAGGGTGTCAGGTTGAATTCAGCCTCCAGTTTGCTGTCCTCACTATAACCTACGTACTTGCCGTTTACCCACAAATACATATTGGAAGTCACGGAACCGAAATGAGCAATGATGTCCTTACTCTTCCAGTCGGCAGGTATTACAATCTCACGACGGTAGGAACCTACATTGTTATTCTCCGTTGGCACCTGCGGTGGATTGTTCTTGAACTGATTGCGCCAGGCATATCCGGTATTCACGTAGATAGGGGCGCCGAAACCGTTCAGTTCCCACATACCGGGAACGGCCATATCGCTCCATCCCTTGTCGTTGAACCCCACTTTCCAGAAATCCGTGGGACGGGCATCGGCATTCTTCACCCAGAAGAATTTCCAGATACCGTTCAGAGTCATGTAATTGGAAGAATGTTCTTTTGCTCCACGAGCCGCAGCATCTGCCGACTCATAGGCAAAATAGTTGGTGTGCATCGGAGCACGGTTCACGGCATTCACTTCAGGGTTTTGCCATTCAGTGAAGGACTGTGCGCTTGCGGCAATGGCAAAAGTCGCAAGCAGTCCGGTAATGAAATGTTTCTTCATGGTAAATAGTTTATAAAAATTAGCAACGGCATACAAGCAGAACCGGTATGTCGTCACAAAGATACGCCTATCCTATAATTAAAAGGAAGAATAATCGTTCAAAAAAGGCTGAATTTAATTCTTTAAATAAGTGTTCATAACTAGTTCACATAATTAAATTAGGTGACTAAATGGGAATTTATTTTGATTGAGTACTTATCCGCAAACGATAGACTCCGAACGAACGAGGCTGAAGCTCCAGGCTCAGAGAACGGGAAGCCACCTCCACCGGACGAATACGTGGAACAATAGCCTCCTGCTCCAGTGTATTCTTGGCTTTCCAGTCATCACTTTGCAAATAGGTGCAGGAACCCGAGACAAGCTGCCGCTTCTTCAATCCGCTGAACTCTATCTGTACCTTCTCCGATCTGCTGCCCGCATTGACAAGCTTCAGAATTACTTCTCCCGTAGGAGCATCCAGCACTGCCGATGCATAAAGGCTGTCCTGCCCCGTCACGGGTTTTCCGTCCATTTGCAGGTTCAGCACATCTGTTCCGGCATTCATACCGTACATCTGCTGTACGTAATAGTTGGGAGTCCGCATCATACGGAGATTGTCGAACCAAATCAAATCGGGATTCCACTGCCAGGCATCCACATGGGCAAACAACGGAGCATAGGTAGCCAGGCGCACCACATCGGCATTACGTTCCAGTCCCGTCATAAAAGCTGCTTCGGACAGTGCCGCCAAGAAATTATTGGCTTTCCCGGTGGGATGGTCATGCGATGCATATTCACCGGCAAAGACTTTCGGTCCTTTACGGTCATAGTCATCATAGCGGGCAGCATTGGCAAAGAACCAGTCGGGAGCCATATAATAATGCTCGTCCACCAAATCCACCCCGATGCGTTTCATTTCGGGCCAGAGGTAATCGAACTTGTCCCCATCTGCACTCGGACCGGAAGAACCTACAATCTGCATATCGGGATATTCCGCACGGATGGCTTTCGTGAACACTTCCAGACGCTCGGGATAGACTTCCCCCCACTGTTCATTGCCGATGGCAATCATTTTCAGACCGAACGGTTCGGGATGTCCCATATCGGCACGCACCTTTCCCCACTTGGAGGTTGCAGCACCGTTGGCAAACTCGATGAGGTCGAGGGCATCCTGCACGTACGGGCCGAGTTCTCCAAGGGGAACCACTTCGTTGCTTTCGTATTGGCAGGACAGCCCGCAGCTCAGTACCGGCAGAGGCTCTGCACCGAGGTCTTCACTCAGCAGGAAATATTCGTAAAAGCCAAGTCCGTAACTCTGGAAATAATCCGGGAAAGCTTTATGCTTGAATGTATAGTTCCAGCGATTTTCGTTCAAAGGACGGTTCTCTACCGGACCCACGGAATTCTTCCATTGATAACGGGTGGCAAGGCTGTTGCCTTCGATGATGCAGCCACCGGGAAAACGGAATACTCCGGGATTGAGGTCATAGAGGGCTTGTACCAAGTCGGCACGCAATCCATTCTCACGCTTCTTCCAAGTGTTCACCGGGAAGAGAGAGATGTGGTCCATATCTACCGTACCCTCCGTCTGCAACACAACACGCAGACGCGAGCGAACATCGGTAAAAGGAGCTTTCAGCACAGCCGTCAGCTTCTGCCATTCACTGCCTTTCACTTCCAGTTCCTTCTTCAGGAGATTCTCTCCGTTGGAATTCACCAGTTCGACGGAAAGCTTCATTGGTTTGGTATCCGGCGTACGGACATAGGCGGAGAAACGGTAATCTTCTCCTTTTTTCAGGCCGATGCCACGATAACCTTCATTATCCAGTCCGGCACGCAAAAGACAGCCGTCATTGGTAATGCGCACATAATGCGGATTGCGGTCGAAGCAGGGCCGCTCGTCCTGTACCGTCACCTCGCCAAAAGGTATCCACCCCACCAGCGGCTGCGGGAACTCAAAAGAGCGGTTCTTTACCAGTTCGGCATACAAACCACCGTCCGCACCGAAATTAATGTCTTCGAAGAAGATTCCATACATGGCAGGATTTATCCGAGCCGTCGGTTTTGATACATCAACAGTCATCACATGCTGTTGCGCCTGCATGCCAAGAACAACGAACAATGTCAATAGAAATAAAAGTCTTTTCATGGTTTTAATCTGTTTATAACGATAGCATAAGCTAAATTATGACGACATACTTACCTATTCTACATCAATCCTATTTACCGGCAACCATACATCCATCTTGCCCTCACCCCGGTGTGCCCATGCATAATAAGGTATCAGGGTCAGCGTCACATCTCTGGTTGCCAACTTTCCGGCAGCATCAAAACCAAGAGCCTGCACTTCTGTGGTAATTTCGTTGATGCCATACAGCAGTTCGGGCTTCTCCGTCACCTGGAATTTCGGATGACGGTTCAGGATGATATTCTGTATATTAAAATCATTATCGGCCCACTCGGCACAATAAACGATAGGACCACGCTCAACGGCCACCCGTCCACGGTCGGCAACCACTTTTTCATTGGCTTTCACCACACGGGGTTGCATGTCGAAATGCACCTCTACCACATCCCCTTTCTTCCACTTCCGGTCTATCCGGAGATAGCCTTTACGAAGTTCACCGGTCACCTCCTCGCCATTCACCAATACACGATAGCCCAACTTCAGGTCGTCGGCATACGAATAAAGGTCACTCGGAAGTACACTGCCGCGCACCCAACCCGGAATACGGATATTCATCGTAAACGGCAGGTTGCCCTGAGCCACCTTCACACGAATGTCTCCGTTCCAGGGGTATCCGGTTTCCTGCTCCAGCACCACTTTCTTTTCATTCAACTTCAGCTCGGCACGGTTGGACAAGAAAAGGTTGACGTACACCTGATTGTCTTTCACGGCATACACATATCCCGGCAAAGAAGGAATGAACCGGCTGATGTTGCTGGGACAGCAGGCACAACCAAACCACGGCTGACGTGTAATCGTATGGTCGGCATTAAAGTGATACTTACCATCGCAAGACAACGGATTGGGATAGAAGAACTTGCCTCCGTCCAATGAAACGCCGGAGATTAATCCGTTGTAAAGCGTACGTTCCAGCACGTCGAAATACTTGGAATCGCCATGCAGCAGAAAGAGGCGGTAATTCATGTAAACATTGCCGATGGCGGCACAGGTCTCATTGTAGGCAGTCAGATTCGGCAATTCATAGTTATCACCGAAAGCTTCGCCCGCATGACGCGCACCGATACCGCCGGTAATATATATCTTCTTGCCGACGATATTCTCCCATATCTTGTCGATAGCCTTGATGTAGGAGCTGTCACCCGTAATGGCAGCCACATCAGCCATACCGGAATACATGTAACCGGCACGTACGGCATGTCCCACTGCCTCTTCCTGCTCCAGTACAGGCTTGTGCGACTGCAAATAGATGTCCTTGCGTGCCGTAGTGCCGCGCGCGTCGAGGAAGAACTTGGCCTGGTCGAGATATTTCTTATCTCCTGTCACGGTATAGAGGCGTACCAATGCCATTTCGGCAATCTGATGTCCGGGAATCACACGCTTCTGTCCGGGGCCTTCACCGATATTCTTGCATACGCAGTCGGCATAACGGATAGCTATATCCAGGAAGTTCCGCTTGCCTGTAGCTTGATAATAAGCCACAGCCCCTTCCACCATGTGACCCAGATTATAGAACTCGTGGCTCAAATTCTCCACCTCCGACCAGCGTTCCGGCCCCGCCCAATCGTGCGGATGCTTGGGGTTCATGGTACGTGCGGTGTAAAGATACCCGTCCGGTTCTTGGGCGGCGGCCACTATGACCAATACGCTGTCGATATATTCTTCCAGTTTCTTGTCCGGGTAAGTCTGCAAGGAGTAACTTGCACCTTCAATCGTCTTATAGACATCCGTATCGTCAAAGGAGAAGCCTCCCACCTTATACTCATCACTGGGATGAGTAGCTTTCACAAAGTTTTCATAACGTCCCGTTTCCTCACACTTACTGAAAGCCAACGGGATGGTTACCTCGCGGCTTGCCTTCAAGCGTTGTCCCCAGAAACTGTCCGTCACCTTCACTGAAGTGAAAGGAACCGGGTCGATGGGATAACCGGAATGCAAAGTCTGTTGCTTTTGTGCCGACACACTGCCGGTCATGGCTGCAACAAGTGCCAAAGTCAATAATCGTATCATATCTTTTAAGTTTTTAAGTTCCCACGCACGGAATTACACGGATTTATCCTTATTTCCCCTTATTCTCATGGATACGTATCACCGTAAACGAATAGGCAGGCAAGGTATAAGGAAACTCCGTACCGCCGATGTCGAAGGCGGAAGTCACGGAACGTGCCTGCTTGTCTTTCGGGTCACCCGTCAGGAGCGTCTTCACTGCCGAGGGATTCTGCAAGTCGATGCCCTTCAGCTTCACTGTAGAGGAAACCTCCACCGGAAGCAGGTTCACCAGCTTTACGATATGGTCACCCGTGGCCTCATCCTTTACCACCGAAACACCGACGCGCTTACGGACAGCCTCTTGCCCATTATTCAGTGTGACGTGCGAGGTGATGTACTGCGTACCCGCATTCTGTCCGTACATCTGCTGTGTGTAGTAGCCCACGGTAGGCTTCACTTCCGTGTTATTGAAATAAATCAAGTCGGGATTCCACTGCGTATGGCCTTCCTTCGCCAGCAACGGGGCGTACGAGGTCATCTCCACCACATCGGCATTACGTTCCACCGAAGTCAGATAGAGAGCTTCTGCCAACGCTGTCTCTATGTTGTTGGGACGTCCGGGCAGGTGGGCGGCATATTCGCCCAGATAGACCTTGGACTTGGTACGGTCATAACGGTCGTAGTAGTCCTGGTTGTGAATCATCCAGCCCGGATCCACGTAATAGTGTTCGTCCACCATGGGCACGCCCAGTTCCGTGGCAAGGCGCCAGCCCTCCGCATAGTCCGTGCCTTCGTAGAAGGGACCTACAGTGCCGACAACCGTAATTTCGGGATGCTTCTCCCTGACAGCCTTGTATATCATGGCAAAGCGCTCCTCAAACACTTCGGTAATCATATCCTCGTTGCCGATGCCGATATACTTCAGATTGAAAGGCTTGGGATGGCCTGCCTCAGCACGCTTCCTGCCCCACACGGTGCGGCGTGCATCGCCGTTGGCATACTCTATCAGGTCGAGCACATCCTGGATATAGGCAGGCATCTCTTCCATCGGGATGCCACCCTGCTGGCCGTAGCGCATCAGTTCCTTGTTGGCCCCCTGCGGACAGTTGTCGGCATAGTGCGAGTGTGTGCCCGAATTCTGGCACGGCACGCCCGCTGCCAATACCGGCAGAGGTTCGGCACCTATATCTTCGCAGAAGCGGAAGTACTCGAAGTAGCCCAGTCCGCGTGTCTGATGATACCCCCACAGATTGCGCAACGGCTTACGGGCTTCAAGCGGTCCGATAGAGCCTTTCCAATCATAGATATTGTCGATGCCGTCGCCATGAGCCACGCAGCCGCCGGGGAAGCGGACGAAGCGTGGATGCAGGTCGGCAAGCGTCTGCGCCAGGTCGGCACGCAAGCCGTTCTTATGGCCCTTGAATGTATTTTGCGGAAAAAGGGAAATCATATCGAGATGCAGTGTCCCCACCGTCTGCGGCTGAAGCGAGAGCACGGCGGCACGCACATCGGCGTTTGCCGTCAGCACCGTCTGCTGTTTCTTCCACTCTTTGGAGGACACATTGACGGAAGAGCGGGCAATCTCACGGCCCGTCTGGTCGAGCAGGCAAACAACCACCTTGCCTCCCTTGCTGCCCGGTGCCACGCGGGCGAAGAGAGAGAAATCGTACTTCTCCCCTTTCTTCAAGCTGATGCCGTCGAAACCGTCGTTCTGCAATGTCACTCCGGGACGCGCCTCCAATACGGCATAATGAGGGTTATTGGGATGAATGGGGTCGGCAGCGGCAATGGTAACGGCAGCCGAAGTATTCCCCTCTTTCACCGCCCAGGCATATGTGCCGTCCCAACCTTGGTGTGAACCGTCCTTAGACGAATACTCGAAGTCGCGGTTCTGTACCAGCTCGGCATACAGTCCTCCATCCGCAGCATAGTTGATGTCTTCGAAGAAAATACCTATCAGATGCTTGCTGATGGGTTTTGCACATTCCGTCTCCACTTCGATAGTCGCCTCCACCGGTTTCAGTCCGGCAAAACGTACGGGGTCTTGCTCGGTACGTTCGGCATGGAGTGCCTGGCGGTACTTCTTATGCTCTGCAAAGGAGATGACACGCTGCACCGTGGCATACGGTACACGCTGCATCCAACCCTGCTGTACGGTACCGTTCAGCAGAACCTCCTTCCGCACGTTAGGATAGACCTCCGCCGGCCGGTATTCGGCAAGGCGAGAACGGTCAAAGTATTTCTGCGCTTTCCATTGCAGCAAGTCGGGAGACTCGACGTATGCAAGGGAGTTTCCGCTTTCCGTCAGTTCCCAGATACAGTGCCAACGGTCGTCGGCACGGGTCTGCATCAAGTGCGGTTTCAGCATCCGCTTCATTTGCCCCCAGGGGCCGAAGTCCGAGTTGACAAAGGAGCTGCCCTCTGCCACGCTGAACCATCGGTTGCCATCGGGACTCCAGGCTAGTTTCAGACCGCCACTGCCGTCGGCATGGGAGTAGGAAAAGAGGTAGACTGAATCGGGTTCATTCGCCACTCCATTCGTCACAGCCTGCAAAGGAACGGTCAGTGTCAAGAACAGACACAAGGACAATAATTTCAAGAATCCATTCATGGTATTAAGTCGGTATTAATCATTCACATTTAGTTCGATAGTCACAATCAGCCGTATTCTGAATGCCATTCAGTCGTATAGTGAATAGGGTTCAGTCGTATAGTGAATGCCATTCAGTATACGACTGAATCAGGACAATTATAGACCTCTGATAATCAAAGATTTGCAAAAGGAGTAATCCGTTATGATATATCATTACAAAACAAGGGTTGCTCCATGCCTTCTTTATTCCACGATTACCGCCCCTCCCTGCGGCTGAACCGTGAGTTGCAGAGAGCCGTCAGTCTTTATCTTCTGCAGCTTTAATTGAGGCTGCATCTTCTTGTCATCACTATACAGAGACACCTCTTGTCCTGCCAGCATAGGAAGGTCAAGTTTCAGTTTCAACGGTTCCACCGTTGCATTGGCAGCGGCTATGTACCACGTGTTTCCATGACGACGGGCAAGAACAATATATCTCCCCGGATAGCCGTCAATGAAACGGGTCTCGTCCCAAGTAGTGGGCACTTGTTTCATAAAGTCGAGGCAGATTTGCGGAGCATCCGTCAAGTTATTAGGTGCCAAGGCGAAGTTCTGGATAGGATTTTGGAACAGCACTGCCGTTACCAGCTGAAAGATGTCCGTGGTGCGGCGAATAGTTCCGCCATCGTTGCTGCGGTTCAAACGCTTGTTCAGGAACACACCGCCAAACTCCATGCATCCCACAGCATTGCGGATGAAAGGGTGCAGCGTGGCATTGAACGCCTCGTTATCACAGAAATGCTGGCTAAATACCAGATTCTCGGAAGCCAGCACCGCCTCGCTGCCTACGTAATTGGGATACATCCGTTCCCAGCCGCGAGGCAAGGTACAGCCGTGGAAGATAACCATCAGACCGTGGTCGTCGGCATCGCTCAGAATCTCCTCGTACAAACGCAGGGTCTCCTGCTTGTCACCGCCGAAGAAGTCTACTTTGATACCCTTCACACCCAGACTTTGCAACCAGCGCATCTCTTGCTTGCGGGCAATGGAGTTATCCATCCGGTTGACGGGACTCTGCTCTATATCGTTCCAGTAACCACTGGAGCTATACCACAAGAATACCTCCACACCCTTGCTACGGGCATACTTGATAAACTGTTCCATGCGGTCGCGACCAATGTTGTTGTCCCACCAGTTGTCAATCAATACATATTCGTATCCCATGGCGGCTGCCAAGTCAACATAGCGCACCTGGTCGTCGTAGTTGATGCTGCCGTCCTGCCAGAGAATCCAGCTCCATGTGCCACGGCCCGGCTTGTAATCATGGGTGGTGGTATAGCGTGGTTCCACTACATCCCAGGGGACGGTGGTTTCCACAATCGGCTTCAAGGTTTCCCCCACCGTCACAGTACGCCACGGCGTGGAGCCCGGCAGGGAAAAGGCAGGTGACACCGTTCCGTTGCCGTTGTTCTCTTCCGGCATGGGGAAAGCAATGCGATACACGCCGTTATCCCAATCACTCAAACGCGAGCCACAATAACGGCTGTCCACTCCGGTTTCACTGAGCAGTACCCAGCCGTCATCCCCCACCTTGAACAAGCAGGGAAATGTATATCCATGTCCATAACCCGAACGTTCGTTCATCGGGGCATCTGCCTTATATTCTTCTTCGTAACTGGGTTTGGTACGCTTCCACCCTATCATGGCGTCGCTCTGCGGACAAAGGAAAGTGGTGGTCTGCGACGGGAAGCGGAAGCCGGTCCGTTCGCTGTTCACCGTGACGCTTCCTTTTCCCTGCTCCCTCGGCAGGGTGTAACGGAAAGCCACGTCATTGTTGCTGACGCGGAAAGTTATCTGCACATTCTTCCCCTCACCGTTGACGAATGAACAAAGCAATTCGTTTGCCCAGTAATGGATGCGCGAAGCTTTGATCCGGGATTGTTCATAAACCGTATCGAGAGCTGTGACTTTATGTTCCTTCAACTGCAATCCTCTATAGAAATCACCCACATTTGTCTCCATCCCCAAGGGAGAAGATTCCAGCATTTGCTTTCCATTGTAGGTGACGGCGTAAGACACTTCGCCGTTGGCTGACGGGCAGGATACCGTAAGCTGCAATTTTCCATCCGGACCATTGACAGATACACTCTGTGCTGCCAGCGGACCTGAGAGGGCAAACAGCCAAACCAGTAATTTCAATCTATTCTTCATGGTATTAAATTATTATGTTACATCATTAAATCAAAGGGTAGGCACCACCGGCTTGATGGTTCCGTCTTCATTGAACTCCATCCGGTCTATGCAGACTTCACGATGAACGCCGGGACCATCTTTCAAGTACCATTTATTGATACGGTGGTAAACGATTCTCCACTCATCTGTACCGGGAATCTGCAATACAGCGTTGTGTGCCGGACCGTAAATCTCCTTTTCCGGATTCTGAATCAGTACAACGGGTTGCTTGGCAACTTCGATAGGACCGAGCGGCGACTTGGACGTACCGTATGCCACATGGTAATTGGGCGAACCGGTATCGTCTACCGACCACATGAAATAGTAGAGCCCGTTGCGATAAAAGACATAGGCTGCTTCGCGGAAAGCATAGTCCTGCAAGGTGCCTCCCGCCGGTGTCATCACCGTAACGGTATTTTCCTTGATGGACACCATATCGTCGTTCAGCTCGGCACCTGCCATGTAGCCGTTGCCCCAGTAAAGATAGGATTTGCCCGAAACAGGGTCTGTAAACACATCCACATCAATCTGTTGCCCGCCACCGACGGGTGAAGCAGTAACGACAGGGCGTCCCAAATCGGTGAAAGGGCCGGCCGGAGAATCGCTCGTAGCCACTCCAATCTGCTTGCCGCCGCCATTCTTGGGGTTTCCACTGTAATAGAAGAAGTATTTATACTTACCGTCCACTTTTTTCTCTTCAATGCAAGGCGCCCAAGCATTGCCATCTGCCCAGGGCACTTGCTCCGACTTCAAGTCCAGCATGACGCCTTCATCCTGCCAGGTCTTCAAATCCGTGGAGGAGAATACGGTGAAATACCAGCCTCCCCAACCCGGCTGTCCGTCCGTAGTAGAATAGATGTAATACTTTTGGGTCTGATGGGAATAAAGGATTTCCGGGTCGGCATGGAAACCCGGCAATACGGGATTGTTGGGCAATGCGCCCAGTTCTGTCGGCTTGCCCCATTCATCGGTAATGCGCAACAGCTCATGGCGGGTAATGGGGATAATGGTCCCATGACGGGGATGGAAGTTCATCTTCACCTCGCTGTCTATCACCTTAAAATTCTTCAAGTCAGTGGTTTCCGTAAACTGATAGCTTCCTTTCATATAGACGTCGTACATCAGGATATACTTATCCTGCCCTATCAGTTTGAAAATGCCCGCACCCTCTACGGCTTCCTTAGTCTGTTGCTTGTAATCGGGCTCTTCCGTCCATGCCCCGGAGGTCAGGGAACGGGTGGTGGCCACCTTTATGCCGTTTCCATGCCCTTCCGTCTTATAGAAAAGGTGGAAAACACCATCCTTATAGACAATGTCTCCATCGATGCACGATTTCCCGTTCTCCGGCAGAAACAATGGCTTGGGCTCTCCCTCCAAATCCGTAAACTCCGCATTGGCATAAGCATAATATATGACATCGGCTCCATCGCCATGCAGCATGGACCAATACACCATGTACTTTCCCGCCTCCGGGTCGTAGATAGTCTGCGGAGCCCATACACGCTTCAAATCCTCCTGACCTGAATAACGTTTCTGTATATTGATAACGGAGTGGGACCAGTTGACCAAGTCGGTAGATTTCAGCAAAACCATGGCACGGTTGGAACTCCATCCATTGGCTGAAACCATATCTGTCACTACCATATAGAAAGTCTTGCCATCCTCGCAACGAAGGATATGCGGGTCGCGGACTCCCCCGGTGGAGCTGATGACTTTCGAGTCGATTACCGGTTCATTATCATTCAATGCCCAGTAGGTATAACCGTCCATGCTTACAGCATAGCGCACAGCTTCTTCATCGCCACTATTCCCAGTGAAATAAGTGAACAAATAAGCTACATAATCTTTTTCGGGAAAGGATTTTTGCCAGGAATATCCCGGAAGTGCAAACAACGACAATAACATTGCTGCCAAAAGCATCCGGAAAGTGTTTTTCATCCGTACAATCATAATCTTTTTATATTAAACCTTTTAACGGGTGTAAAATTAACACTATATACATTATAATACAAAGAAAGTGTATATGTTGTGTAACATATACACTTATTTAATCTCTCCAATCAGTCGGCATTCAAAAAACGCACCATCTCACAAGCTGCCAGCAGAAATGCCCCTACCCCAAAGTTAGCAGTAGAGTTGGCATCAACCACTTGTCCGGGAATGGCTTTCTCGCCAATCGGCTGTACATACCCTATGCGGCCATCGGGCTGCAAGGCTACAGTAGTCAGATAATTCCACGCCTTCATCACTACGGGTTGATAAGCAGCCTTGTCCAGCAAGCCGTTGTTCATCCCCCATAACAGACCATAGGTAAAGAAAGCCGTACCGCTGGTTTCAGGACCGGGAGCATGCTCAGGGTCGAGCATACTGCGTGTCCAGTAGCCTTCCGGCTGCTGGCAGGCAGCCACGGATTTGGCCATCGTCTGGAAGCGGTCTATGTACTCCTGGCGGTATTGGTCTGTTTCGGGCAGGTCTTTCAGTACCTTTGCCAAAGCAGCCAGCACCCAACCGTCGCCACGTACCCAGAAGTCTTTCTTACCATTCACACTTTTGTGTTTTGGATAAATATATTTGCCGTCGCGATAGTATAGGCCTTCCTCCGAATCGTACATGATACTGTTGGCATAGGTCCAGTATTCATGCAGTTTCTCCAGATATAACGGATTGCCGGTCAGCTTGTACATCTTTGTCATAACGGGCATTACCATGTAAAGTCCGTCCGCCCACCACCAATAATCGTTCTTGTCCGTACTCATCTGGTATTCCATCACTTCGCGCGCACGGGCTATCTTCCCGGAATCCGGCTTCACGGTATACAAATCCGCATAAGTCTGGAAACAAATCTGATAATCACCGAAAAGCACATAATCATCACTCTCCCCATAGCTGTACTTCCACTCTTCCTTGTTGTCACTCTTCGCGCCTTTCCATTCATTATGTTCTGCCCACGCCTCGGAATAGGCATAACATTCCGGATTACCGGTCAGGAAGAACACCTCCATATTTCCCGTATGATAGGCGGCATTGTCCCAGAAAGAGCGCCCATGTTGCGGATGGGTCTCCTGCCAATAGTTATTCACCCGATTGATAATCTCAATCACTTCTTCCGGTTTCGGCTGCTGAGCGGTGCATGAGAACAGTCCCCAGCAAAAAGCCAAACCCAATAAAAATAAGCATGTCGTTTTCATATACTAATACTGTTCTTTTATCTTATCACTTCCAATACATACACCGGTTGCGGTGCAAACTCCACAACCCGCTCTCCATCCCCTTGCTTGGCATGCTGCACAAACAGATGCAGCCGCTTCCTGCTCTTCCACAATTCCGTGTCATGAGACGGTTCCCAGGCATCGACAGCGAAGTCGGTCAAATCGCTGATGCTCCACTTACTGTTTGCCACATCCGTAGCGTGCGCCAAAGAGACTTTGCTCCCCCGTTCTTCATCCCTAAATACATAAAATATCTCCCCGCCATCTACTACGATGCGCGGACGGGCCATCGGAATCATCTTCGTGCCTCCGCCTTTCAAGGAAAACGGAGTGGTACGCCCGGATACCTGGCGGCTGTGCCACATCTGCCCGTCATGCCAGACAATCCGGTATTGCGGGACGTCGCTGTCCGGGTCACGCCAATAGGAAGCAATGTAGGGATGACCGCCTGCATCGGCACTCATGCTGGTCTGGTTTATCAGTTCCGAATTCTGAGGAATGCGGCAGGCATACTCTGCATTACCCAGACGGATGGGCAAATCATATTTCTTGCCATTTGCCTTATACCATGTTACGCCATTGTCAAAGGAACGGGCGTAGCATAGGTCATGGTTGGTTTCCACATGCCAAGTCTCGCGCCAGACCCACGACAGATGGATGGTTCCAAGCTCATCTACATATAGCTGCCAGTAAGCATTGCGCTTGTTCTCGCCATCAATCAGCACATCCTGCACACGGCTCCATTTCTTCTCTTTCAAGGAATAGCGGTTCATCACCAGGTTGCCTCGGCCGGAAGAACCGGAACGGTATGCAAACAGCAGGTCGCCTCCGGACAGCAGATAAAACTCCGGATAGGTTACATTGCCTTCATCCACGCCCGTCATGGGCTCCTTCTCACCCAATTCCAGCGAATGGGGTGCAATGCTGCGACAGTAGTTCAAGGGCTGTCCGTGATGGTCGAAGGCTACATGAATATACCCGTCACCGTCCAGCATCATGCTGATGACGTTATGGGCATCCTTCACATTCCCTTTATACTGTGTACGGTGCAGTGTCCACTGTCCGGCATGGAGGTTCCGTTTTCCAAGAGTCAGGAACCCTTCCGCATCATAGTAACTGATGTATTGCTCGTCACCTTGCGTCACCAGCGAATTATTACGGAATACGGCAGTGTTGACGGAAGTCTGGCTGTATCCTTTCCCCACTTCCACCAGATGCGTTTCGGGAAGGACACCGGCAGCACCCTGCGCACAGAGTGCCACCGGAAATCCACCAATCCCCCAAACAATTAATATAAATACTATAAAAAATGAATCAGTCTTACTCATAATAGGCATGGTCTTTGGGGAATTCTTCACCACCCCACGCCTTTTTCGAGGTCCATGCCTGCGGAGCATCTGTCCAGAACGGATGGTCGGCGGGCAAACCCAGGGGCAAGAATGCCAGGGAAGCCATGTAAAGGCTGCCGTTGTTAGTATACCAGTCGGAGATATGAGGCTGGGAACCATTGAATCCCAATGTCAGAAAACCTTTCTCGTTGAAGTTCCGGTTGTCACCGAACATACGGTTGATGACAGCTGTCATGGCAGCACGTACCTGTCCGTTCGACAATTCCTTGGGCAACCATCCACGCCATGCCAACAAAGCCAATGGTTGGAGGGTACCGGTGCGGTAGGTAATGGAACGCCCGAATACGGGAAAGGCCCCCTCGGGAGAGATGAAACGTTCCAGAATCATGCCGAAACGCTGCATGCGCTTCTGGGCACGCTGGAAATTGCAATCCGGCGCATTCCATATCTTATTTTTTCCACTGTTCGTAAAGACTTCCAGACACTCCACATACATGGGATGGAGTACGAAGCTGTTGTAATAGTCAAAGGCAAATCCCGGTCCGTCACTATAAAAGCCGTCGCCTACATACCACTCTTCCACCTTGCGCAGAGCGGAGACAATACGGTAAGCATCACTCTTGGCACCTGCCTTGCGCAGAAAGCATTCTACCGTAGACGAGAACAGCAGCCAGTTGGTATAAGGAGGGTCCACACGGCGCAACTGGGTGAACTCTTCAATGTAACGCCGTTTAGTCAAACTATCCAGAGGCACCCACAAAGCATCGTATCCTCGCAGGAAGCTTTCAGCAACATAAGCGGCATCGACCAGCGGCTGTCCCTCTTTCCGCCAAAGTAGGTAATCCTGACTTTCCGGGTCTACCGCCTGCGCATAACTTTTCAATGCCCACTCGCGGAGCTGCCTGCGCTGCTTGCCTTCGGCAGTGTCATCGTCCGGCAAAGAGAGCCAGGGTGCCAACCCCGCCATCAGACGTCCGAAACATTCCATATAGGTCACCCGTTTGTCGCGTCCATCCCAAGTGGGGCTAAGCTCCACCTGCATATTTTCCTGGAGCTTCCCTTCACTCATATTGCTCAGTACCGGAGCAGCCATTTGATACAACACCCCGGCCCAAAGTTCGCGGTCTGTCACTTCCTTCTCTTTTTTCTTCTTGGCAGCCATTTCCTGAGCGGGCAGCAATAAAACTGCCACCAGCAGCAGCCATAAGTAGTTACTTTTTCTCATGATATTATTTAAGTTTGTTTTTCAATACTGCAAAATTACCCCATTCCCGGTAATTTCGGGGGCACTATTGTTTCAAAAAGGGGTAAATATCGGTCATTAGTACCCCAAAAGCTCAGAAATCACAAGAAAAAGCCTAAGATTAAGCCGTGCTACGACGGAAGTGAATAAAGTATTTGCCGCTATATTTGTTTCTTCATGAACTGCACCAGTACGAGGGCAATGCAATAAGCTATAATCTGTTCAAACCAAAAGTCAAGTCCTTCAAACATATTACTCATTATTTTAATAGACACCCATTCCTTTTTCTGATAACAAAGGAAAGGAGTTTATTCGGAATAATGAATTTCCATACGACTCAAAAAATGTTCTATTTTTCCGGATTACAGACAAAACTGAGAATATCCACCAAGACACTGACTACTTCCATATTACATTAAATGTCCCGAAAACCGATATATTCTCCTGCCAAAAGACTATTTTTGCAACAAATATCCATAAGCATACCATGGCAGGCATCTATATTCATATACCTTTTTGCAAGACACGCTGTATCTATTGCGATTTTTATTCCACCACTCGCAGCGAATTGAAGCAGCAGTACATCCGTGCCTTGTGCACTGAACTGAAAACCCGCAAGGGTTATCTGAAGGAAGAACCGATAGAGACCATCTACTTTGGCGGAGGAACTCCCTCACAGCTCGCTCACGAAGATTTCGAGCAGATATTCCGGACTATCAAAGAGGTGTATGGAACAGAACATGCCGAAGAAATTACCCTCGAGGCCAATCCCGACGACCTGACGGAAGAATATGTGTCCATGCTGCGCACCCTCCCCTTCAACCGCATAAGCATGGGGATACAGACATTCGACGCCCCCACCCTGAAACTGTTGAACCGCCGGCACAATGCCGCGCAAGCCATCGCAGCCATACACCGCCTCCGCCAAGCCGGCTTCCGGAATATCAGCATCGACCTCATCTATGGACTACCGGATGAAACAGACCAACGGTGGGAACGCGACCTGCAACAAGCCGTCGGCCTTGATGTGGAGCATATCTCCGCTTATCATCTGACTTACGAAAAAGGCACCCGCATCTACGAAATGCTGCAGAGCCATCGTATCAGCGAAGTGGACGAAGAGAGTAGCCTGCGCTTCTTCTCGGCGCTCATGGACACCCTGGGAGCCGCGGGGTATGAGCATTACGAAATATCCAACTTCTGCAAGCCCGGCATGTACTCACGCCACAACACTGCTTACTGGAAAGGCATTCCGTATTTGGGCTGCGGCCCTTCCGCCCACTCCTTCAATGCGGAGACAAGGGAATGGAACACAGCTTCTCTGGAAGGATACATAAAGTCCATTGAAGAGGGGCACCGTTCCTCCGAAACAGAAATTCTGGATAAAGTGACCCGTTACAATGAATACATCATGACTTCCCTGCGTACCATGTGGGGAATCTCCCTGACATATACGGAAGAAGCCTTCGGCACAGAGTTGTGCCAATATTGCACGAAAATGGCAGCCCCCTACCTCCAAAGCCACAAACTGGAGATGCAGGCAGACCGCCTGCGCCTGACCCGGGAAGGCATCTTTGTTTCGGACGGCATAATAAGCGACCTGATGTTCATTGATTAACAGCAAAACCGGGAGACTGCATGACCGAACAAGAAGTCAGACGCTACTTGCGCCAAATGAAGGAAGAAGACTCGGAACGGGCTTTTCACAGTTTCTACAATCTGTGCTACGACCGCTTGTTCCGTATTGCCTGCTATTTCGTGAAGCACGAAGAATGGGCGCAAGAAATTGTGCTCGACGTCTTCATGAAGCTTTGGGAACAACGCGCCCTGTTGCCGGAAGTGAACAACATAGAGGATTACTGCTTTATCCTTACCAAAAATGCCTCCCTCAATTACCTGGAAAAAGAGAACCGGCACCCTACACTCTCGTCCGAACAGCTTCCCGAAGTTTCCGGCCAGGCCGATTCTCCCGAAGACACTCTTATCAGCGAAGAACTGTTTGCCCGATATGTCAAGGCGCTCGACCGCCTGCCGGAGCGTTGCCGTGAAGTATTCATCCGCCTGCGCGAAGAGAAACAAAGCTATGCACAAGTGGCGGAGGAGCTGAACATCAGCACAAAGACAGTAGACGCGCAACTGCAAAAAGCACTCACAAGACTCAAGGAAGCATTGCTGACGGAGTGAACTCTGCTTCATCTTCCTTGCAAGAAGCCGCGTATGCATGTATGAGAT
>ERZ1026932.202-NODE-202-length-22426-cov-6.504269_pt1 | contig 22426 bp, 20 predicted proteins | sample MGYA00519570_ERZ1026932 | MGnify/ENA primary metagenome ERZ1026932 (study PRJEB26926, sample SAMN06164826) | human gut metagenome | biome: ENVO:00009003; feature: ENVO:2100002; material: ENVO:00002003 | host: Homo sapiens | place: USA | collected 2012 ... | reverse complement strand
ATGCGATCGTCGGCAGCGTCAGATGTGTATAAGAGACAGGTTTATTTCTGTATCTGCATTTCTTATCTGCCTCAATATATCAGCTCCTGCCTGCACTGCTGCCTGCTGTTCCTTAAGATATTCCTCATAATATTGTTCCTCGGCTGCCGCATCATAGTTATCCTCTAACTGTTCAATAAACATTTCAACGGACTGTTCTCCGATTCCGGATGAGTTATCCACATTCTTTAATGTATTCGGGGTAACTAATCCACCATTTGCCATGAATAATGCACTGTAATAGTTAGCAATTCCGCTTACCTCTGCCATTCCTGTATTCTCATCAATAACAGCGTCCCTGTCATAATGCTTTCTTGAATTATATGCAGTCATAAGATTATTCATAGTGACCTCAGCTCCCTGCTTAATCAGCGCACCTGCTGCCACTCCGGCATCTCTGGTGAATATATTCATCATCTGGTATATTCCTATAAACTGCTTTCTCTGCTCTTTAGTAATACCATTGGTACGGTCAAGCTTATAAAGAAACTTTGAAAACTTCTCCTCATTATCCTTAGATGCCTTATCATTAGCCTCTGTAAGATATTCGTTGACTTCCTCAATTGAAGCATTCATTGGATTTACTCCGTCTTTTATCATATTAAGAACTGTCTCTGGTTTCATATTCTTAATAAGATTATTAATCATTGCATTAACAGATTTGACTATCTCTACATTTTCCTTTGTCATATCCATGTTATTAGCAGCCAGTACCTTTATTGCTTCCTTGTCCTCATCAGTTCCCTCAAGTCCAAGCTCCCTAATAATATCATCCGCACTTCCCTGTACTGCCTTCTTTAATGAATCACCCAAATCGCCTCTTATCTGAGTTCCGACTGCCTCATAAGTTTCATTCATCTTGTCAAACATACTGGCAAATACACGCGCAGGATTTCTTACTATCTCATTCAATGTCTTTCTTGCTTCAAGAACATCTGTATATGCAATCTGCGCTTCTTCATACATTTCATCCGCCTGTTCATATTCCATAAGCATTGAATTAAGCTCATCTATCGGAGTTGTAAAAATAGAAATGTTATTCTTAACGAGATATATAGACGCATTTGCACTCATAAGAACCCTTGCTGTTACAAGCGTGTCATACGCCTTATCTGCTGCCTGCTGTACATCAGATGCCTGATTCCTAACTTCACTATTTCCTGTGCTTACTGTTGCTGCACTGTATTCAATTCTGAAGCTTCTTGCATCCATCTCCAGCTTAAGGCTTGCTATTGTAAATGTTTCCCCTTTTGATACCACATTTGCAGCATCTGAATACTCTGCCCTGTTAATAGTATCAAGAGCTGTCCTTATATCATCAATTGGCGAACCTGTAACGAGCGTATTCTCTGCCTTCTCTCCAAGCTTCATGTTATCAAGTATCTTATTAAGCATTTCATCAGGGTCAGCCTGAATCTTTTCAATATCTATCGCATCAAGCTGTGCCTTATATTCAAGATTTTCTTTAGTAACAGGAATCTGTGCATCAATAAATGCTCTTGCATCCGCAAGTGTATTATCATTAACCTCAAGTCCTGACGAAGCAATTATCTTCTCAATTCCCGGCCTTAAAGCCTCAAAATCAGCGTCAGATATTGCATTTACACACCTTCCTATTGTAACGCCATCTGCACTGATACTTGATGAAGTTGCCGCCTGTGCCTGATATATTCCAGCAATTGAAGGCTCAATACCATTAGCAACCATGTAATTCTTTGTGTTCTCTGATAATGGCTTTAACTCTTTACTCTTTTCAAGTGTGCCTTTAACCTCAGCAACACTTTCATCATTGACAGCTATATCTGCTCCCTGCATACGGCTCTCGACACTTGCCGCTGTTGCTGCACTTCCAGTCACACTCTCAATCTTATCCTTAGAAACTGCTGTGCCATAATTAACATAATCATCAGAGTGCATCGCAAGTTCAATCTTAATTTTCTCAATAATATTAACCATATCATCTGGTGTAGCATCTGTAAGATTAAAGCCGTCCTCATCTAATTTTACCGCATCAGCACCTGATAACTTCATCATCAATGCCTTAAGGCTTATCTTTGCACTGGAAGCACTCGCCATAATCTGGCTCTTTACATCATCTGCCTCCTTAAGAAGTCCCTCATATGTATTTTCAGTTGCAGCTGTCACACTGCCAGAGATTACCACTCCTGCAAATGAGCCTGCCACACCTTCACTTTTAACTGCCTTATTTTCTTTATAATTAATAGATGTTCCCTGTGCCGCAACATCTTTATTAAAATTCGCGCCTGAAACTGTATATGTCATATTCTGCTGCCTTTCTTATTTACTATCTGAAACAATCACTCATTGTCATATAATAAATATTTCGGCAGATATGGTGGGATAATTGAGACATATATTATAGCAAATAAAAAGGAAGCTGATTCAGAATTAATAAAAATCCAAACCAGCTCCCTTTCTCTATATTATTCTCCTATATCTTCGTAGCATGAACCTTAGAAACATCACCGTTAAACTCATACACAGCTATTCCATACTTATGTAAGTCAATAAGCAATGACTGCGGATATCCATCACAATCTCCCTTAACGGCTGTAAGAGTCTTCTTCTGGTCAGCTTCATTATCTCCAAGAACCAGCTTATACTTAGTCTTGAACGGAACTCCTATTCTGAAGCTGTCTCTTTCAACTGGTGTAAAATTAAGTACAAAGAGAAGATTCTTCTTTCCATCCGGACTGATTCTCATAAATGATAAAACGCTATTATCTTTATCATTGGCATTAATCCATCTGAATCCTTCACTGCTGTAATCAGTAGCATACAGACATGGATAATTCTTATTAAGCTTCAGACACTTTTTCGTAAAATCCTTAAGTTCTGTATGACTTTCATCCTCTAACAGATACCAGTCAAGAGCACGCTTCTCACTCCACTCATTCCACTGACCAAATTCCTGTCCCATGAATAAAAGCTTCTTACCAGGATGTCCACACATATATGCATATGCCAGCTTAAGATTCTTGAACTTGTCCTCCCTGTCACCAGGCATTTTACCAAGCATAGAACACTTAAGATGTACAACCTCATCATGTGAAAGCACAAGAATGAAATTCTCGCTGTAAGCATACATCAATGAAAATGTCATCTTGCTATGATTAAACTTTCTGAAATATGGATCAAGCTTCATATATTCAAGGAAATCATGCATCCAGCCCATATTCCACTTAAATGTAAAGCCAAGACATTCCCCATTGTCAGGATCACCACTTACCATAGGCCATGCTGTTGACTCCTCAGCTATAGTTATTGCCTGTGGGAATCTCTTCTTTAACATGCTGTTAAAATGCTTTAAAAAGCTGATTGCTTCGAGATTACCGTTGTCACCATATTTGTTAGGAACCCAGTTTCCTTCTGTCCTTCCGTAATCCAGATACAGCATTGAAGCAACAGCATCAACTCTTAAACCATCAATATGGAACTTGTCCACCCAGAACATTCCATTAGCAATAAGGAAGTTAGACACTTCATTCTTGGAATAATCAAATACCTTCGTTCCCCAGTCAGGATGCTCTCCCTTTCTAGGGTCTGCATACTCATATACACAGCTTCCATCAAAATTAGCAAGTCCATGTGCATCCTTTGGAAAATGTGCCGGTACCCAGTCAAGAATTACACCAATTCCTTTTTCATGCATATAATCTACAAAATACATGAAATCCTTAGGTGTTCCGTATCTTGCTGTAGGTGCATAATAACCAGTTACCTGATATCCCCATGATCCATCATATGGATACTCTGCAATTCCCATAAGTTCAATATGTGTGTATCCCATATCTGTTACATATTTTGCAAGCTCAGGTGCCAATTCTCTATATGTATAAAATCCGTCCTCTGTTCCATCATCTTTCTTCTTCCATGAGCCAAGATGACATTCATATATAGAAAGAGGTGCTTTAAGATGATTCTCTGTCTTCTTCTTCTCAACCCATTCAGAATCTTTCCATTCATAACCTGAAAGATCGGCAACTATTGATGCTGTCTCTGGTCTTAACTGTGCCTGATTAGCATATGGATCTGCCTTGTAAAGAGCCTCTCCACTCTGGGAAATAATAAGGAACTTATACATATCCCCTGCTTTAGCTCCTGGTATGAACAAATCATATATTCCACCATCTGAAATCTTCTTCATATCATAACCATATGCATTCCAGTTATTAAACTCACCTATAACATAGACTTCCCTTGCAGCAGGTGCCCACACAGCAAAATACACACCTTCTTTTCCGTCTTTTACTCCAACATGCGCACCCATTTTGTTATATATCTCATAATGAGTTCCCTGTCCAAAAAGATATGCATCCACTTCTGTGATTGCCAGCTGCTCGTATTTTTGCATATTCTTCATAAAATCCTCCATTATATTATTATCCTACACGATACTCATGGGTCCCCTCAGATTATCCCATTAATTAATAGTATATTACCACATTAGCAAATTAATTACTACATTTCATTAGCAAAAAAAATGTTCATTTCACATATATTATGTTATACTGTAAATCGCATTGAAATAAATGCTTTATATAAGTTAGAAAGATGAAAAGGAGTATTAAATTCTTATGATATACTATATTATTAACGAAAGTTTCACCAACATCATAGCATTTGTAAGCATTTTATTTGCCTTCGCATTTACAATAGCTGCAATTGCTCTTGGCAAGAATCTTCTTCCAAGAGATGCCGGAAGAGCTTATGCCATTAATGGAAGTAAATCAGTTGGAAAGCCAAGAGGCGCCGGCATGATTTTCATTCTTACATTCACAGTCACATGTGCATTATTCGTAAACTTAAGTGCCGAGCTTATCATTTATCTTATACTTGTGCTTGCCGCAATGCTCAGCGGATACCTTGATGACAGTGCTTCATCACCATGGGGTAATTTAAAGAAAGGTCTTATTGACCTTGCAATATCAGTTATGGCGGCAGTTACTTACCTGCATTACAACCCTAACACATTTGACCTTGCATTCTTTGGAAAGACAGTAACTCTTAATCCAATTATATATGCAATACTTATTATTATACTTATATGGGTAAGTATCAATGTTACTAACTGTTCAGATGGTGTTGACGGCTTATGCGGTACACTTTCTGTTGTAACACTTGCCTCAGTGTATGTTCTTTTTAAGTCATTTAATATTGAATCAGCTTACAGACACACCGTTCTTATTATGATTGTGTGTATCCTCGGCTACCTGTGGTTCAATGCATCACCAAGCAAGCTTCTTATGGGTGACGCGGGTTCTAGAGCAATAGGAATATTTATAGCATTTACATTCCTCAAGCTCCATGCACCGCTGCTTTATATTCCAATGGCACTTGTAATTATTCTTGATGGCGGACTTGGTCTTATCAAGGTTTCTTTCATGAGATTTCTTCACATCAACCTAATGAAGAACCTTCGTACACCAATCCACGACCATATGAGAAAGAATAAAGACTGGTCAGATACGCAGGTTGTTTTTAGATTCACAATTATCCAGGTAATTCTTGGTCTTGCAGTAATATATGGATTAATGTTCTGATATTAAATATGTTAAAATGGCATGTCAGTTGGATTTCTGACATGCCATTATTTCTGTTCTGAAAGTTTCTCTGCCTGACGCCGCCTGCGTCTGTGCTCTCTCTCTTTTATCTGCTTTTCATATATCTTAAGTGCACCCTTTTCATCAGTGTGCTTCATAATTCTGACTGCATAATATCTGCCTTCTTCGGTCTGTTTAACTCTGAAACGCCCCTTTATAAGTCCGTGTTCATCACATGTAAACAAGCCGTAATAGCATTTCGAATTAGTGGCAAACCACTTGACTGTTCTTGTCATAGTCCTGCCACATAAAAAGCATTTGCAGGAACGTACAGTTCTGTCGCTTGCAGCCTTGTCCCTTGTCGCAAATCCCTTTGAAATATACTTCTCATAAGTTCCAAAGTTAAGATATACCTCGTCCTTTCTTGACTCTGGAATTGTAAATGTATCTATACTGCAGAACTTCTTAACTCTGTCAAAATCCAGCTTCTTCATTATCTTGGCTGTATATCTTGCATCACTCATTGCTGAATGATAATGCTCATCTCCCTTGATTCCCTGCTCATCAATTGCAGATTTAAGATTCATGCGTGTCTTGCCATCTGAAAAATTAATACTGTAAAGTTTCTGAAGATCAAGGTATAGAAGCGGCTTTGGGAAATTCTCCGGAACATCATAAAACTTCATATTTCGTCTTAATTCAGTAATATCCATGCTTCCCCATGTAACAAATGTATAATCCTCACCGCACCATTCAAGAAATTCAGTTACACCCGATACGAAATCAGTTCCGTTAGCAAGGTCATTTTCTGTTATCCCTAATATCTTCTTGACTGTATTCTGCAGCTTTGTATACACCTGTGGCTTAATGGTACACTGCCACTCATCTACAATATCAAGCTTCTCATTAACCTTCGCCGCACCTATCTGTATAATCTCAAAAGGAAAATGATCCTCAGAAAATTGTTTTCCCTTGGCACTCTGATTCCACTCAAGATCCATAACAATATAATTCATAAACATTTTCCTCTGTTACTTATTCTAATCTCGTGATATCTACATATTAAAGCAAACATATTATAGCGTGTATATGGGCGTATGTCGATAATATTTTATGAAGATATTGCAATAAGCTACGCTCTTGCATCAAATGTATTATCTGCTCCTGCTGCTATATTATCACTTTCTTTGCTCTTTAATGCCTTTCTTTCTGCCGAATAAGCTTCATAATATGTTGTTTTTAAAGCAGAATTAACCTTTGTCTCCGCCTTTGTTTCTTTTGCCTGCCAGCCAACACCGCCTGTATATGTAAGTATCTCTTCTCCATCTTCATTATATACATGAACTGCTGAACCAAAGCCTTTTCCCTGACACTTTGCCTCATACGGCTCTCCAAATAACATGCACAGCCATCTTTTATCCGCTTCCTGCACTTCTTTCATGACAGATGCATTGCCAGAACCTGTCAGATAGCTGAATTTTCCAATCAAAGCAGCCCTGTCTGGCGCAACCTTGCTTATTTCTGACTTTCTTAAACTCTTAAATTCATTTCCCATATATTCATTGTTCTGTGCATCTTTTTTCGCCATTTCAGCAATTTTATCTTTTAAAGAGTCTGTCAGTTTCCATTTATTCTTTTTAGAAGCCGCAACAACACTGGTATCTGCGCTTCCCATTACATTAGATATATTCATGCCTGCCCCCTGAAACCACATTTTTACAAATACTTCTTATTATCTGATATCGGCATAATTGTGTATATATTCCATAAGGTCGTTGTAAAATACCCATTTTCTTTTAATAACTATTGTTTTCTTCTTCGCCTCGTCTAATGCAGCATCATAGCTTGCATGGGTTCTTGTGCAACGCTCAACTATATTGTCCTCTCCATCTATGATAACCCCTCTGTAATACTCACACTGGTAATCTTTGTTCCAGACCTTTTCTACCTGTGGTGTGAATGTTCTTTCTTTTCCCTGCATATTTTCCCCTCCTGAAAGCTGGTCTTTATAGTTGAAGCAGATTTATCTTGTCTGTATTCCTTACAAAGATTAAGGTATACTGACCACTGATTATCAGTATATGCCACTTCGCTTGTCTCATTATCTACACCATATTTTCTCTTTGAAAGTGAAATAATTTCTTCCGGCGTTGCAGGAGTCGCATTTCCATTTGCTACTTTGACAGCCTCTTTTTGTTCCAAATATCTGTATGTTCAAATCAGTTCTCCTTTGCCCTGGCAAGTTCTTTCTCAATCCATGCTCCTATATCACTATACCATTACAACCGTCTATGGGACGTACAACAGTTCCTAACCTTTAGGCTAAAGTGCTTTGTAAAATAAATATTAAATTGTTTGTGAGTCCGGCAAATTGAAAGTTGTCGTAGCTATTGGTATGACTAATCATGCCACAATTTTAAATTTTTTCTTAATTTGTGGCGTTATGATAAATTAATATCCTTCTTACCCAAAAGAAAATCAACAATATTGATATGTGCAATTCCATCTCTTGAATAATCAAATCGATCTAATGAAAACACATATTTCGGTGATGCATCACTAATTGGCTTAAAAGCACCAAACTCTCTTTCAATCGTTGCCTTGCCAGCCAAATAATATGCCACCTGAATAAAACATTTCTTTCTTCCATTTATTGCAACAAAATCAATTTCACCCTTATATGTTTTTCCTGTAAAGACTTCATAATCTCTTGCTTTTAGCTCGTTATAAATTATATTTTCAAGAAAAAAGGTATCCTCAAAATTTACTAAGTTTGTATTTATCATGCGAAAACCAGTATCTACCGCATACTGCTTTTCTATATACGACATTGCCTGTTTTCCTACAATATTAAATCTTTTTACACGATCAATTAGACAAGCCTTTTCCATTTTATCAAGATATCTGTATATCGTCTTTTTATCCAAAGTATCTGCATTTTGATGTATAAAATAGTTCTCTATGTTTTTACTGGAAAATTCCTTTCCTGCATTCGCCATAATATATGTTGCTACTCTTTCAAAGTTTTGTCTATTAACCTTTGATCTGTCAGTAATAATATCCTTATCTAAGATACCTTCATATGTCTGTTCCAAATATCTCTTAATATCACTTTCTTTTGTAAACGAAAAACGCAAAGGGAAGCCACCCCAATTGATATAATCAATCATAAACTCATCCGGAGACATATTTCTTCCTATAGCTATAGCATATTTGTAGCTTTCGGCAAAGGAAAATGGCATTATTCTAAATTCAACACATCTTCCAACCAACAATGTTGCCATCTTGCCGGATAGCAATTTCGAATTACTTCCAGTAATAAAAATTGAGCAATTTAATGTTGCCCGAAAGGAAGCTAAAACCTTTTCAAAGCTCCTGACATGCTGAATCTCATCTAAAAAAATCAAGTATTTGTCATGATCCTTGATTTGCTCATTCACATAGGAATTAAGTTTTTCTGCAGTTCTTATTTTTTCAAATTGCAAATCTTCAAAATTAATGGTAATAATATGCGCTCTATCAAACCCATTTTCAATAAATTCTTCTTTAATCTGCTCTAACAATATAGATTTTCCACATCTTCTAACACCTGTCAGAACCTTAATTAAATCCACATCATAAAATGGTCTTATTTTGCTTAGATATCTTTCACGCTTTATATACATAACATCATCTCCAAATCAAAATATATATTTATTATGCCACAAATCAAGATTTTTTCAAGATTTGTGGCACATATTTAGAAAATTATTGATAATGCAATAAAAAAAGAGCCCGACGCATCAAGCTCTTTCAAGGTGTTGTCCGAAGACGCCCACCGCAATTCATAGCTATAATATACCATATGGTCAAATTTATAAATCTTGTATCAAAATAATATTATTATGTGCAACCGCATTTCTAAGATCTTTAAGCGCATATATAATATATTCTGTTATTTTCCCATCTGCATCAAGATTACTTGGGCGGTGCAATGTTGCTGATGTATACAATTTAACATCCGAATTTGCACATGAAAAAAAGTACCAAATTCTCCGATTTAGCATTTTTCAATGTTGATTCGATCACATAGATCTTTAGTGCATTCTCAATAAACATAACCTTAGGATAAAAAAGAGCTTTTAACTTCATATCAAATTTATTCAATGCAATAATTTCATCTAAAGATGTAAATGAAATTCTCTGACTCGGTACACGAATAAAACGATATCCCTTAAATCCATGATAGTATCCCATATTTCGTAAATCCTGTGCCTGATTACTTTTAACAGCAATTTTGTGTTTGCTCCTCAAATATTTCATTAACTGGTTTATTGTTAACATTATTTTCCCCTTCCCTATGTATCTTAAAACGCTTCAAAACATCCTTCTTATCTCTATATATTAGCCTAAAAATAGCGACACTGTATAGATACTTCATCCATACAATATCGCTATTTTTATTAGTCTTATACTTTCATTGTCTTTGCCAGGGAATTGAGCAATGCTGCTATTTTCGGATTTGACAATACCTTCATCATGATACTCATTCCCCAGGGCAGCCTTTATCTCATCCTATTCCTGTTTCAATTCTATCAGATATTGTGCAACAGACCTTGGGATGAATACTTTTCGCGCACTGCTTTCTGTCTTTGATGTCTTCAATACCCTTACTGTCTTATTGTTCTTTTTCTGTGAAGGAAAGGTAAGTATTATTTCCTTTGAATTCAATGCTTCTACAGCATCTTATTATCACAGGCTCCAAACGCCTGCATCAGCATCTCTGCTGTCCCTATTTCACGCACTTCCTTTTTGGCTTTGGTGTAAACCGTAACTTTCCACGCTTCTTTTTTGTTCATTTTCAAGCAAATTAAAAGAAGGTACCGCCTAAATTATTCTGATGCATTATGCGTCAGATTGTTTTAGTCTGTACCTTCTGTTATTATAGTCTCGTTACTAATAAACAAAAAGCAGCAACGATTCCCGCCGCCACTGCTTGTCACTTCTTAATATAAATGTTCCCACCCAGAGTCGAACTGGGGATTGAGACTTAGGAGGTCCCCGTTATATCCACTTAACTATGAGAACAACTTGGCTAAACACCAAGAGAGATTTTATCACAAAACATCAGCAAGGTCAATGATACCCTGAGATTAAAAAGAAACTGCCACCCGGCGATTACAATCGCCTGAGTGGCAGCTTCCATAAACACATTTATCGGATTAGTTTAATTATTGCAACTTGAACTTATCAATAGCTTCCTTAAGAGCCTCTGCAATATTATCAAGTTCAACTGTAAATTCATTAAGGTCGTGCATTGTCTGCTCAACATCAACGGCTGATGCTGTAACCTCTTCAGAGGCTGCTGCGGTCTCAGTTGCTACTGCTGCAACATCTTCCATCTTGCTCACAACATTATTTCTGTTAGTATCCATAGCTTCATTGAGCTGTGTAATATTATCAAGACCTTCCTTAAGTCCGTTAACTGAATCAGAAATTGTATTAAACAGTTCCTTAGCATCCTTAATAGAAACATTCTGTTCCTCTATAATACCGACTGACTCATCCATTGTCTGCTCAACCTGCTGTGACTTAATAGTAATTTCATTAACAATTTGTTTAATCTCGTCAGTTGACTGCTGTGACTGTTCAGCAAGCTTTCTTATCTCATCAGCAACTACTGCGAATCCCTTACCGCTCTCTCCTGCTCTTGCTGCCTCAATAGAAGCATTAAGTGATAACAGGTTAGTCTGCTCTGTAATTTCTGTAATGGCATCTGATATGAAATTAATCTTTTCTATACTGCTTACCATCTCAGATACAACTGCTTTAGAAATCTTAGAGTTATCAATTGAACGCTGTCCCTTAGTAATAAGTTCATCAACAATTGTAAGTCCCTTATTACTTAACTTCTGTGTTTCAACAGACATCTCACTGATATCAGTTACATAAGCCTTAGTTTCCTTTAATCTGTCTGCAAGATTTTCTACTTCCTGTGTTGCTGTCTGTGTACTGTCTGCCTGACCTGATGCACCAACTGCAACACTCTGTATAGCCTCTGAAACCTGACCTACTGTCTCTGTAGTAGACTTAGATACTCCTGCAATCTTAGCAGATGCATCTACTATAACTCCACTCTTTTCCTCAACGCCCTTAATAAGAACTGCCATGTTCTCAACCATGTTGTTAAAGTTATTCTCAAGATCTCCAAACTCATTCTTCTTCTTTACATCAATTCTGTCTGTTAAATCACCACTGGCAACATCCTTCATATGTCCAGAAACCTTCTTAATCTCCTTAGTCATAGAAGCTGTAACTGAAAGTGCAATACCAATTCCAATAACAAATGCGATAATACTGAATATAACAGTATTGCTAATCATCTTATTAGTTGTAGCAGATGTTTCTTTAGAACTGATAAAACCAACAAGTGTCCATCCTGTAACAGCATCCTTAGATGTTACTACATGTACCTTTTCACCATTAATGTTTTCATCAAATGAAAATGCTTTATCATAATCATCCTCTGTAAGACCTTTAACTGTACTCCAGCAATTCAGTCCTGATACTGAATCTGTTACATACTTGTTATTATCATTATTAACAAGTATATTACCATCTTCATCTGCAAGTACAACGAATCCTGTATTAAGAAGTCCGATACCCTGTACAAAATCAGTAATCTCTGAAAAATCAATATGCATACCCACAGTACCATAATTCGTTCCGTCTGAATGCTTAATTTCCTGTGAAACAGTAATTATTGTCTTATCAAAATCCTTGCTGTAATATGGCTTTGAAAAATAAGCATAAATGCTGTTTCTTGCCTTAAGACCTTTACAATCTGTGTACCATACTTCCTTAGTTCTGTCTACACCATTCTCAAGACCACCCTTACTAAGTGTCTTACCAGTCTCTGGGTTATATTCTCCCCAACCTGTAATCTCAAGATTAGTATTAGTAGCAAAGAACGCTCTTTCTGCACCATTAGTAACCTTAACTGATGCAATAAGAGAATCTCTTACTGCCTTAACATTATCACTTAATGTTCCCTGATCCTCAAGATGCTTTACTTCATTCTTTCTTGTAAGCAGGTCTACCGGCTGCGACAGAGTCTTAAGATATGTAGTAAACTGTTTCTGTGCTTCATTCAAAGTCTGCTCACTTGTTACCTTCATGTTATTTTCCATTGAAGACGAAGTTGTTGTAATTGAACTTACCATAAGCATTACAATAGGAATTGTAATGGCAACAATAAAAAATAAAACAAGCTGAAAGCCTAATTTTCTGAAAAACTTCATAGCTTCCCCTCCTCGTTGATAATTAATAATATTTAGTTGACATTTCCGATTTCTTATATGCCTTGTATTATAATACCACATTTGTAAAAATATGTAAATTTCTATATTAAATACAATTTATTATGAAATCATATATTTAACAACAATATCAGTCAGTAAACCTTACATTTCCCTGAAGCCATATCTGTCCTTTGAATCTGCGGCCTACGGCTGGTTCTCCAAGCAGATGTTCCTTATTAACTGCTGTAGTTATAATAAGACTGTTACATTCAAGAACCATAATATATATCTTCTCACCAGTGTATATATTCTCCTCTTCACGCAGTTCAAGAATCTCTCCTATGACGGAATACTGGTCACATTCTACACCGCATGGCATAAATGTTGAGTCTACTATAGTAAATATATCTTCCTTCATGACACGGTTAGAAAGTTCATTGTATGTATCAATATCTTCAATTGTAAGGCTCTCAATTGCATCCTCATCTCCATTCTTTGCAGCCTGAATAAGATTCTTTCTTGCAATTTCATCCTGTCTGCTTTTCTTAGAATTTCTTTCCTTTCTCACCGGAAGCATAATAATTCCACCAAGCGACAGTCCTGTAAGTGCCACCTTTTTGTTTCTGATTGGTACTTTACCAATTTCGTTCTTTCTGTCAGGATTAAAATCATCCGCATTAAAATCCTTACCACTGTACAGATAATCAAGATAATCCATTACATTCTGAAGATAAAATATAAGCGTTACTCCTGTCTTTAATTCATCACATATAACTGCATAGGATTCCTTGTCAAGATGTCTCTCAATAGTCATCTCCTCATTGTCACTTAAAGTCTTCCCCACAACAAACGGAAAATAATACTCATATTTAAAAACATTCTTTTCATATCTTCCATACACATACAATCCGGTTGAGTTGCTAAGGCGCAAGATAATAACGCCACGATCTAATTTCTCGTGGCGTATCACAAATCCTTCTTTTATGCTTTCTCTAATTCCTGTTTTTATAAATTTTGCCTCAGCCTCTGATGTCATATTATCAAATCCAAGGGTTCTTATATATAAATTCATAGCTGCTCCAATGCTCTATTCTGTATCTACTATAAACATAGTAAGCTGCTTTAATAAGTTATACTCTACATTTTCAGTATAAGGTGTTCCATCTGCATGCTCTGTCATTCTTATAACAGGTCTGTCAGCAGCTTCCTTATTCTGTCTTATAACTACAGCTTTTTCGCCATCACTTGTGTAAACTGTACAGCCGACAGGGTATGCAGCAACTGAGTCTAAGAATTTTGAAGCAATTGTAGGGTCATATTTTACTCCCGAATGCACTTTGATGTATTCAATAGCTTCATATATCTTCATCTTCTCACTGCCTATGCCACTTATCATACTGTCAAAATCATCACAGATAGAAACAAGCTTAACTTCTGGTTTAAGCCTGTCACCCTTATGCTGGAAAGGATATCCTGAGCCATCAATTCTTTCATGGTGAAAGAGAATAATCTCCTTTGCCACGTCAGGAAGCCATTCCTCGTCCTGCAGTGAGCTGTATCCAAATATAGTATGCTTCTTATATTCAACAGCATCTTTATTAGTCATCTTATTCTCACTAACATTAACATAAGGAACATTAATATATCTGAGTCCTATATCATGAAGTATTGCTCCCATCGCAATATTATGTATCTGTTTATTACTCATTTTAAGCCTTAATGCCATAATTGTTGACAAAGTACATACATTAATACAGTGTGTATACATGTCAGTACTTACATTCCTGATTTCAGTAATATTATTCACAACCTCCGGCTCTGCAATAACTGTATCAAGTATTCTCTGTGCCTCATTAACAATTATCTTAAGTTCTTCATTATGTTTATAAATGTGTTTTTCTAATATTTTTTTTACTATCTGCCTTGAATTATTGGCAGTTTCTTCAAGTCTGTATGGATATTCTTCCTCTTCCCGTGCCGTATCACTATCAGAAGTATTCTCCCTGACAATTCCCTCTTTTTCGTCTTTTATGTATACAGTTCTTACTCCAAGATTAATTGCTCTTTCAATAAGTTCTTCTGTCAGAGCAACATCCGCATGAATAAGAACAGTCCCCGAATGCGACAATATAGGAAAAGCTAATATATCGTTTTCTTTAAGATTATCAACACTAACCTGTTTCATAAGCCGCTCCATCCTTAACAAAAGATTTATTAGTCCCCCAGTTACTAGGTAAAAGATAGCATATTTTAATTAATATTACAATGAATATTGACTTATAATTATATTAGTGTTATATTGACATTGTTAAATTATTATCAATCAATATTACACGAATCAATTTATGGAGGAAATGTTATGTCAAAGAATTTAACTGAGAATTACCCAATTGTTGACACAGTCGAAGCTCTTGAAGAAAGGCTTGCCGGTGTACGGGAGGCTCAACGCATCTTCGCAGCTTATACTCAGGAACAGGTAGATAAGATATTTACTGCTGCTGCACTTGCTGCCAATAAAGCAAGAATTCCTCTTGCCAAGCTTGCAGTTGAAGAAACTGGTATGGGAATTGTAGAAGATAAGGTTATCAAGAATCATTATGCCTCTGAATACATTTATAATGCTTACAGAGATACTAAGACTTGTGGTGTTATTGAAGAGGATAAGGCATATGGAATTAAAAAGGTTGCTGAACCTATTGGAGTTGTTGCAGCCGTAATCCCAACAACTAATCCAACTTCAACAGCTATTTTCAAAACTCTTATTTCACTTAAGACTAGAAATGGTATTATCATAAGCCCACATCCACGAGCTAAGAAATCGACAATTGCAGCAGCTAAGGTTGTTCTTGAAGCTGCTGTTGCAGCAGGTGCCCCTGAGGGAATCATTGGCTGGATAGATGTTCCTTCCCTTGAGCTTACAGATACACTTATGAAGGAAGCAGATATTATCTTAGCTACCGGCGGACCTGGAATGGTTAAAGCTGCTTACTCTTCTGGAAAGCCTGCACTTGGTGTAGGTGCTGGTAATACTCCTGCTATCATCGATGAATCAGCAGATGTAATACTTGCTGTTAACTCAATTATTCATTCTAAGACATTTGACAATGGTATGATATGTGCTTCTGAACAGTCTGTAATTGTTGACAAGAAGGTTTACAAGGCTGTTAAAGAAGAATTTGCATACAGAGGCTGCTACTTCCTTAATAAGAGCGAGACAGAAAAGGTAAGAAAGACTATTATTATCAACGGTGCCCTTAATGCGAAGATTGTTGGTCAGAAAGCCCATACTATTGCTGCTTTAGCAGGCGTTACTGTTCCTGAAGAAACTAAAATTCTTATCGGTGAAGTAACATCTGTGGACCTCTCAGAAGAATTTGCTCATGAAAAGTTATCACCTGTCCTTGCAATGTACAAGGCAGAAGATTTTGAAGATGCTCTTTCAAAAGCTGAACACCTGATTGCAGATGGTGGATTTGGTCATACATCATCTCTTTATATTAATGTTGAAACACAGGCAGACAAGATTGCTGAATTCTCTGAAAGAATGAAGACATGCCGCTGCCTTATCAATACACCTTCATCTCACGGTGGAATCGGTGACCTCTACAACTTTAAGATGGCTCCTTCTCTTACACTTGGATGCGGCTCTTGGGGCGGAAACTCAGTATCTGAGAACGTTGGAGTAAAACATCTGCTTAATGTAAAAACTGTCGCTGAGAGGAGAGAGAATATGCTTTGGTTTAGAGCACCTGAGAAGGTTTACTTTAAGAAGGGCTGCTTACCTGTTGCCCTTGATGAACTTGGAACTGTAATGGGTAAGAAGAAAGCATTTATCGTTACTGACCAGTTCCTTTATAAGAACGGTTATACCAAATGTGTCACAGATAAGTTAGATTCTTTAGGAATCATGCATACTACTTTCTATAATGTAGCACCAGATCCAACACTTGCATGTGCTAAAGAAGGTACAGCAGCTATGAGACTTTTCGAACCTGATGTAATCATCGCAATTGGTGGTGGTTCTGCAATGGATGCTGCCAAGATTATGTGGGTTATGTATGAACATCCTGAGGCAGACTTCCTTGATATGGCTATGCGTTTCATGGATATCAGAAAGAGAATATACACATTCCCTAAGATGGGCGAGAAAGCTTACTTTGTCGCTATCTCAACATCTTCTGGAACAGGTTCAGAGGTAACTCCTTTTGCAGTTATTACTGATGAAACAACTGGTCAGAAATATCCACTTGCTGACTACGAATTACTTCCTAAGATGGCTATTATCGATGCTGACATGCATATGAATCAGCCTAAGGGACTTACAGCAGCTTCTGGTATTGATGCACTTACACATGCACTTGAAGCATACGCTTCCATTATGGCAACAGAATATACAGATGGTCTTGCATTACAGGCTATGAAGAATATATTTGAATATCTTCCAGCAGCTTATGAATTAGGTGCACATGATGCAGTTGCAAGAGAAAAGATGGCAACAGCTTCTACTATGGCTGGTATGGCTTTTGCTAATGCTTTCCTTGGAGTGTGCCACTCACTTGCACATAAACTGGGTGCATATCACCACCTTCCACACGGAATTGCTAATGCCCTTCTTATCACTGATGTAATGAGATTCAATGCTGCAGAGGTTCCAACCAAGATGGGAACATTCTCACAGTACCAGTATCCACATTGCAAAGCACGTTATGTTGAGTGTGCTGACTTCCTTGGAATTCAGGGTAAAGATGATGATGAGAAATTTGAAAACCTCATCAAGGCTATTGAAGAATTAAAGGCAAAGGTAGGAATTAAGAAAACTATTGCAGATTATGGTGTTAAAGAGGAAGACTTCCTTGCAACTCTTGATGAGATGACAGAAGCTGCATTTGATGACCAGTGTACTGGTGCTAACCCAAGATATCCTCTTATGAGTGAAATGAAAGCCATGTACTTAAAGGCTTACTATGGTAAATAATCATCATTATTATTTTAAGAAAGGAAGACATGTCATATGAAAAAATATTTAGCAAAATCTAAGTTAAAATCAGTATATGTAGAGAATGGCAAAGCTACTAAGGTCTTTGCCAAGACCTACAACAAATCAGACGTTTTATATGAAGCTCTTAATACTTCTAGAGTTGAAGACGCAGGCGTTAATATTCCAAAGCTTTTAGAGGTTGCTGTTACTGATGGTAAATGGTCTATCACAAGTGAATATGTTGAAGGTCCTACTCTTACACAATTAATTGAAAAATACCCTGACAAGGCTGATGATTATATTAAGAAAATGGTTGAATACCAGATATCTTTCCAGAAGAAGTCTAACCCACTTCTTCTGGTATTAAAGGATAAAATGAACCGCCAGATTAACTCTATTGAAGAACTTGATAACAGCGTTAAGTATGAACTTCTTACAAGGCTTAATTCCATGAAGAATCATACTAAGCTTTGTCACGGAGATTATTGTCCTGATAATATTATTGTTACTGCTGATGCCAAGGGAAATATCAAAGAAATCACAGCAGTTGACTGGGTACATGCTACACAGGGTAATGCATCTGCCGATATTGCGAATACATTTTTACTTCTCAAATTACAGTTTGGTGACAAGAGTGATATTCCTGAAAAGTACATAAGTGCTTTCTGTGAATTAACTAACACAAAACGTTCATATGTTAATGAATGGCTTCCATTAGTTGCAGCAGCAAGACTTACTAAGAATAAAGAAGAAGAAAAAGAACTTCTTAATCAGTGGATAAATGTTGTAGATTTCCAGTAAAAGTTTTCCACCTACCAATATAAACAAAGTTTTCCACATTAAAATACTGGTTTTTAACTGCATTTTAATGGATTTCCCACAGAATTAACACACTTATCCACAAAATTTGTGGATAACATAAAACAAATGTGGATAAAACATATTCATTTGATATGTTTTATCCACATTTTTAATAATATCTATTTAGTATTCATATTACTTAACTGGTACTAATTCTGCCTTACCACCCATGTACATACGAAGAGCTTCTGGAATAAGAACTCTTCCATCTGCCTGAAGGTTATTCTCAAGGAAAGCAATAAGCATTCTTGGAGGTGCAACACATGTGTTGTTAAGTGTATGTGCAAAGTACTTGTTCTTGTCCTTACCCTGAACTCTTATCTTAAGTCTTCTTGCCTGAGCATCTCCTAAGTTAGAACATGAACCAACCTCGAAGTACTTCTTCTGTCTTGGTGACCATGCTTCAACATCAATAGACTTAACCTTAAGGTCAGCTAAATCTCCTGAACAGCACTCAAGTGTTCTTACAGGAATATCCATTGTTCTGAAGAAATCTACTGTATTCTGCCATAATTTATCAAACCACATCTTGCTATCTTCTGGTTTGCATACAACAATCATTTCCTGCTTCTCGAACTGGTGGATTCTATATACACCTCTTTCCTCGATACCATGTGCACCCTTCTCCTTTCTGAAACATGGAGAATAGCTTGTAAGTGTCTTAGGAAGCTCTTCCTCAGGTGTAATTGTGTCAATAAACTTACCAATCATTGAATGTTCGCTTGTTCCAATAAGGTAAAGATCTTCACCTTCTATCTTATACATCATGGCATCCATTTCATCAAAGCTCATAACACCGGTAACTACATTACTTCTTATCATATAAGGAGGAATACAGTATGTGAACCCTCTGTCAATCATGAAATCTCTTGCATATGAGATAATTGCTGAATGAAGTCTTGCAATATCTCCCATAAGGTAATAAAAACCATTACCAGCAACCTTACCAGCTGCATCCATATCGATTCCGTTGAATCTTTCCATAATATCTGTATGATATGGTACTTCAAAATCAGGAACTATAGGCTCACCAAACTTCTCAATTTCAACATTCTCGCTGTCATCTTTTCCGATTGGTACACTAGGATCTATGATGTTAGGAATAGTCATCATAATCTTATTAACCTTTTCATTAAGTTCCTTTTCAGAAGCCTCTAATTCAGCAAGCTTTGCTGCATCTGCACTTACCTGTGCCTTAACTGCCTCTGCCTCTTCCTTCTTTCCCTGTGCCATAAGAGCACCTATCTGCTTAGAAAGCTTGTTCCTGTTTGCTCTTAATTCATCAGCTTCTGTCTGTGTTGCACGAGCTTTAGCATCAAGCTCAATTACTTCATCTACAAGTGGAAGCTTTCTGTCCTGAAATTTATTCTTAATATTCTGTTTTACAATATCCGGGTTTTCTCTGACAAATTTTAAATCTAACATTACTCCTCATTTCCGTGTCCTATCATTGACACTATTTTATCAAATTTACCAAATGCTATTATGCACCTTTTTCTGTATATTTTCAATTACATTTTGTCTTTCTGCATTAAATCGTTAATTTCTTTACTTAATTCTTCGTCTCCCATACGTCCGGCCAGTGCCTGCTTAACAGCTTTCTCCTCTTCTTTACCAAGTTCAATATAAGACTTTCCATTAACTATTTCCTTAATATAAGCAAAACAGCCATCATTGCTGTGCATTACATTTACAACGTATCCATTGTCTTTCTTATCAAGCATACATAGCGCAAAGCTTAACTTTCCACCCATTTCATGGAATGCATCATACTTATTAACACCAACCTTCTGGAATGTAAGCTGCATCTTTTCATATATGTCCTTAATAGCTTCTGTATTATCTTCACTTGTCTTCTGAAGATTGATAATGTCATCGGTATATTTTCTGACCATTTTCTCCATGCTCTTTCCATCAGAGCCTTCCATCATCATCTCATACTTTTTCGTCATAGCACAAGCCTTGCATATTGCAACAATTGCAAGAACTATTGCTGCAATTGTTATTACAAGCAGACCTATAACTACATAAAGTGTGTCCACTTTAAATAATCCAAATACATCTAACATAATTTTTCCTTTCTGTATATTAGCTTATTAATATATTATTAAATTAGTTATATAGTATACATTATATATAAACTTAATTATTCATTAATTTTCTTTAACATATCATATATTCTTTCAAGCTCTGCCTGTGAATAATACTGAATTTCAATTTTACCCTTGTTATTATTCTTATTTTTGATAACTACTTGTGTACCCATGATTTTCTTCAATTTTTCTTCAAAATCTCTATATACAAAATCATTTTCTGGCTTTGTCTTTTCCACAGATTTATCTAACTTATCAATATTTTTAACAAGTTTTTCAACATCTCGCACATTGAGTTTTTCGTCAAATATCTTCTGTGCAACCATGTATTGTTTTTCTTTATCTTCAATACTAATAATTGCTCTTGCATGACCACTACTTAATTTTCCTTCGATTACCATTTCCTGAACTCTTTCATCCAGCTTTAATAATCTCAACGAATTTGTAATTGCGGTTCTTGATTTTGCCACCTTTTCTGCAACTTCATCCTGTTTTAATCTATAATCTTTAATAAGCTGCTGATATGCAAGTGCTTCTTCTATTGGATTAAGATCTTCTCTCTGTATATTCTCAATAAGAGCTATCTCCATAACCTCCTGTGATGAATAGTCCTTAATAATAACCGGTACTTCTTTAACACCCGCAAGTCTTGCAGCTCTGAATCTTCTTTCACCAGCTATAATCTGATAATTTTTATCCATCTTTTTAACAAGAAGTGGCTGTAACACTCCATACTGTTTTATTGATTCTGAAAGTTCTATAAGTGCATCCTCATCAAATGCTTTTCTTGGCTGATTCTTGTTAGGCTCAATCTGAGAAATCTTTAATTTAGTTTCTGCCGGAACCGGAACTTCTTTAACAACCTCTTTTACCACTTCCTTAACAACTACTTTCTGATCATTAGTATCTTCTTCCTGAAACAGATTACCAATGCCTTTTCCCAATCCTCTTGATTTACTTGTTTTAGTGTTCTTTGTTGGCATACTATCACAATCCTCCATTATATTTATTCTTCTCTTCCCATTACTTCTTCCGCTAATAACCTGTAACTTTCTGCACCAGTAGACTTTGGATCATATAGATTTATTGGTAGTCCGTGACTTGGTGCTTCTGCCAGACGAATATTTCTTGGTATAATTGTTTTGTAAATATTTTGTTTAAGATTATCCTTAACATTTTCGACTACTTGTAATGACAGATTTGTTCTTGAATCATACATTGTAAATACCACACCTTCAAGTTCAAGTTGTGGATTTAGTTTTTTCTTTACAAGATTAATCGTATGTATAAGCTGTGTTAATCCCTCTAATGCATAATATTCACATTGAATTGGAACCAGAACAGTATCAGCTGCCGTCATTGCATTAACAGTAAGCATACTTAATGAAGGAGGACAATCAAGTATAATATAATCATATCTGTCTCTTACTTCTAATATACTTTCTTTTAAAATATACTCTCTATTATCTACGTCAATTAAATCAATCTCTGCACCTGCAAGATTCACATTAGATGGAAGTATATCAAGATTATCAATTATATTTTCTACTATTGCATCTTTAATATCTGTCTCTTATACACATCTCCGAGCCCACGAGACCGTACTAGATC
>ERZ1026932.187-NODE-187-length-23531-cov-5.331956_pt1 | contig 23531 bp, 15 predicted proteins | sample MGYA00519570_ERZ1026932 | MGnify/ENA primary metagenome ERZ1026932 (study PRJEB26926, sample SAMN06164826) | human gut metagenome | biome: ENVO:00009003; feature: ENVO:2100002; material: ENVO:00002003 | host: Homo sapiens | place: USA | collected 2012 ... | reverse complement strand
GTTATATCCTCATTTATCGTTATGAATTTCAGCCATTCCGGCACCCACTGCGGATTGCTTTCAAGCAAAAGCCACACAGGTGTAAGAAAAACCGTCAGTAATGTAAAGAAGAACCTCGACAGTCTTATATAAGTTCCTATCATTGGCGAAAAATTAAAATCATCCGCCTCTTCTATTATATCAAACACACTTGTCGGAATTATCATTACCGCAGGCGAGGTATCTACCATAATAACTATATTCCCATCAAAAAGTGCTGCAGCAGCGGTATCAGGCCTTTCAGAATATTTGTACTTTGGAAACGGATTAATCCACTTCCCCTTAAACATACATTCCGCAAGGCTCTCTATATTCATGGTGAGTGCCTCAACCTCTATACTGCTTATCAGATTCTCAATTCTTTGAAGTAGCTTCTTATCAACCTTATCGTCAATATAGCACACGGCAACATCTGTCCTGGAGCGCTCCCCTACAGTATACATTTCCATTGAAAAGCGGCTATCCCTTATTCTTCTTCTTAACAGTGCCGCATTACACACAAGTGTCTCAACAAATCCGTCTCTTGAGCCACGCAGAACTTTGTCTTTGTAAGGCTCTGTAACTGAACGCATCGGATAAGTACGGCAGTCAATAAGTATACATTCGTCAAAGCCATCAATTATCATGACTGTCTGTCCTGAAAGAAATGCCTTCTCTACTTCGTCATAATGTCCGTTTTTTTCAATCTCTGTATACGGCATTCCTACTTCTAAGAATGTATCTATATCCTTTATGTCCGATTCTTTCAATGAATAAAAAAACTGCACCAGTTTTTCAATTGTTTCTTCCTGTACGAATCCATCTATAAAATAAAAATGTGTTCTCTTCCCACCTATTAATACATCTCTTTGCAGAATGTCAAAATTCCTGTCCACTCTTAACTTTTCATTCATCATGCGGACATTCATGTCTATGTTAGTTGTAAAATCAGTCATGCGTACTCCTTTCACCAGCACATTTTCACCCGCACTTTAAAGCACCTTTCGATATCCCATATTGCCACTAAATCCCTTCAAAGCACGAAAAGGGCAGGACTTACGCCCTGCCCTTATAGAATGTCCACATTTGACACATTTATTCTGTTATTAGTTCTCAAAAAGTGATGTTGAGTAATATCTGTCACCGCTGTCTGGAAGCAGTGCAACTATTGTCTTACCCTCGTTCTCTGGCTTCTTAGCCCACTCTATTGCTGCGTAAAGTGCGGCACCTGCTGATATTCCGACCTGAATACCTTCTGTGTGAGAGATTAACTTTGCATACTCGAATGCATCGTCATTATCGACTGGAACTACGCTGTCATATATCTTAGTGTTAAGAATTTCTGGAACAAAACCTGCTCCAATTCCCTGAATCTTATGTGGTCCTGGCTTGCCCTGTGAAAGTACCTGTGAAGTTGCAGGCTCAACTGCAATTATCTCAATCTTGTCATTCTTAGACTTAAGATATTCACCAACGCCTGTAATTGTTCCGCCTGTACCAACACCTGCAACAAATGCGTCAACTTCTCCATCCGTATCATTCCATATCTCTGGACCAGTTGTTCTTCTGTGTGCTTCCGGATTAGCAGGATTAACAAACTGTCCTGCAATCATGCTGCCTTCAATCTCTTTCTTTAATTCTTCTGCCTTCGCAATTGCACCTGTCATTCCTTTATAACCCGGAGTAAGTACAATCTCCGCACCATATGCCTTAATTATATTTCTTCTTTCGACACTCATAGTCTCTGGAAGAACTATTATTGTTCTGTAGCCCTTTGCTGTTGCAATGGCAGCAAGTCCGATTCCTGTATTGCCTGATGTAGGCTCAATAATTGTTGCGCCCGGCTTAAGAATTCCTTTCTTCTCTGCATCTTCAATCATTGCCTTTGCGACTCTGTCCTTAACGCTTCCTGTTGCATTAAAATACTCAAGCTTAACAAGTATTCTTGCCTTAAGTCCGAACTTCTCTTCAATATGTCCGACCTCTACAAGTGGTGTGTTACCTATTAAATCTGCTGCTGATTTATATATCTTTCCCATACTATCCTCTTTTCTTGTGGTATTATTCCACATTTTCTAATATCAATTCATGAAAACATTTCATGAATCTGTTGTTATGTTTATGTAGTGCATAAACATACTATGTTTGTATGTTATTATAAAACAATGTTTTTGTTTTGTACAGTACTTTTTTATTTTTCTCTGCTTTTGAAAAATGCAGTTACCACTCCATCATGATAACTGCATCTGTAATAATTACTTATTCTGTTCTTCTAGCAACTTCTTTAATCTTTCTATCTCAGCATCTTTTGCTTCAATTGCAGCATCTTTTTCCTTAAAGGATGCTTTAAGAGCCTCATTCTGTGCTTCAAGTTCTCCTTTCCGTGCTTCAAGTTCTCCATTCTGCGCTTCAAGCTTACCTTTCTGTACCTTCAGCTCATCCATCTCGTCCTTCATCCTGTCAACCATCAGCTCCGCCGTATTCCTGTCTAATATCCTCAACGCTTCAGAAAACATACTGAGCACCTCCTTTGGTCTCTCCAAATACTCATTAATATCCAGACGTACTGATTCCAAGTCAGGAAATATCTCTATCAACTGCTCTATCTCCTCCGGTGTCTCGGCTACGAATAACGACAGGTACTTTAAGCGGTCAAGCTTCATTTTCTCGGTCACCTGCTTTTCACTGTACTGCGTTCTGTCATAATCGTATTCCGTTACTTCGATACGCCCTTTCCTAATATCAGCATATCTATATTTCTTAAATGTGTCAAGGCTTACCAGCACATAATCCTGTAAAAGTTTTATCTTAATTCCAGTATTGAATTTCGTCTTACCAACATGAAAATATAATGCCTCATCAACCTCGCTGATAAGGCTGCTGCTGCTGTTCTCAAACAGAATAATAGTATGAACTGGTCGCATATCCTTATACGAAGGTTTTGATGAACCATTCATTGAACCCCCATCACTTCCAACACCTCTTATCTCACGGTTTCCAGTAATCATCTTATACTGACGCAGCACAAGGTCTGCCGAGTAACACGATATTCTCTCTGCCTGAAAGTCATAAGAAATCTTCTGAATCTCAATGTTTGCAATACTTCCATCAGACATCATCACAACCATATCCATAATAATCATCACTCCAAGAAACTGTGAATCCTCATTTGGAAATACTTCAAGTACAGTAACCTTCTGCCCCAGCAGACAGCTCACCAGCTCTGAAAGCCTGTCCCTTCTCTCAACCGGATTAAATATCTTCTTAAAGAATGGATCGTACAACAGCGGCAGTGATTTCTTTCCCTTTAGAAAATTCTCATATCTTCCAATCCATTCTTCATTACTCTTAAGATATCCATATGCACTCAGACTCCATGAATCCTCTTTAATCTGGCGCATGGCTGCATCATAATAATCTTTCTTCTCTTTAATCTCCATAATATATACAACACCAGTGTTTCTTCCTCCTCTGAATTAATAAATATGCACATTTATATATACATATACTATCATAGATATATTATATTGTAAATATACTTATTGTATTTTTATCATATAATTCACTGGCTTTTCGTCAAATTTGACACCTGACAGCTTCCACCAGTCCGTCATATGTGTGCTTTTCTGCCTCAACTATACGTTTTTTCTCAATTCCAGCTTCCATAAGCTTCTTACTACAAGCCGGGCCAATGCTGTACACTAAAACATCCTCAAGTCTGTCAATCAGCCATTTTATACGCTCCCCGCTGCTGCCACTTGTAACAATTATCCCATCAATATCTCCGCAATTCCTGCTGTCGTATTCCATACAATCATAATCCACAGGTTCGTTCCTATATACCGGAATCTTAATTAAGTTTTCATACTCCTTCATAGCTTCCTCAAGTGAACCGCTTGTGACTTCGGCACACAGATACACAATTCTGCCTGACGCAATATTCATAAGTTCTTCTCCCAGCGCCAATCCTGTAGCTTTTGACGAAACATAATCTGCCTCAATCCCACACGCTGTCCTTAAAGCATTCTGCGTATTCTTCCCAACAACAGCAACCTTAACTCCTGCAGGTACCACGTTTCCTGCATTATAAGCAAACCCAGCCACAGCATTTTTACTTGTAAACACAAGCCACTGTGCATCTTTTATCTGTGTCTCAAAATCTTTAATCTTTATGTATTCAATCCTGCCAGTCACTATTTTTTCGCAGGAAAGCCCCTCCTTTGCAAGTAATTCTGCAAGGGAAGGGCTTTCATCGTACATCTGTCCATTTTCAATATATGTATATATGTATTTCCCCACAATCTACTCCAATCCTAGCATACGGGCTGCTTCGTGGCCAACCGCCTCACTGTCAGTTCCAGTAACTTCAATTCTAAGAATCCTGCTGCAATCATCATTACCAAATAACACAACCATTTGAAGGTCACCGTTATCCTTTGTCACACAGTGTGCGCCAACCGGGGCATGACAACCGCCGCCTGTTAATCTTAAAAATGTTCTTTCAGCAACAGCTTCTCTATCTGAATTATCATCTGACAAAGCATTTATCTTATCAAGAAGTTCTGTATTCACCTCTGCAGTCTCAATCGCAAGAACTCCCTGTGCCGGTGCCGGAATAACAACCTCCGGGTCAAGGTACTCTGTTATCTCAGATGACCTGCCAAGTCTGTTAAGTCCTGCTGCTGCAAGCACAATTCCATCAAGTCCGTATGAATCGTCCATAAGTTTGTTAATTCTTGTATCAACATTTCCCCTGATAGCAGTAAACTGGATATCAGGACGCAGCATTGCAAGCTGGCATGCACGCCTGAGGCTCCCAGTGCCTATAACCGCACCGGAAGGAAGTTCTGAAAAACTTCCTGCGGTCTTTAATATAAGTACATCTCTGCAATCCTCTCGTTTCCACGCCTTTGCAAATGTAAGTCCAGTCGCACATTCAGCCGGCATATCCTTCATGCTGTGAACCGCCATATCAATGCTGCCTGAAAGAAGCGCTTCCTCAATCTCCTTTACAAAAAGCCCCTTAGTTCCAATCGCAGCAAGTGGCTTATCTGTAACCTTGTCGCCTGTTGTCTTAATTATAACAAGTTCAAATGTATCCTCAGGATACGCCTCTTCCATTCTTCTCTTAACATATTCCGACTGGACAAGTGCCAGCTTCGAACCTCTCGTTCCTATTCTGTAATGCATAATCCTCCCTACAAGCCAAACAGTCTCTCAACCATATCTTTATACTGCTGCTGTTCATTTTCTTCCACATTTTTCAATTCTTCAATCGGTTCTTTTAACAATCTGTGTAGTGACGACTTAAGAATCTTCTTTAAGATTACCCTGTCATGGTCTGAAAGGTCAATCTTGCGGTTAAGATAATCATAGCTGTCCTGTACTATCTCATCACATTTTTTGCCAAGTGACTGGATAGTTGTATCCATTCTGCTTGATGTGAGCCATTTCTTTGTTTCCGCTATATACTCATCAATCACGCACTGGCTTTCCTTTAGCAAATGTGCCCTCTCGTTCTGATTAGACTTCACAATCCCACCTATCCTGTCAAGGTCAATAAGAGTAACTCCACAAATGTCACCTGCCGATTTTTCTATATCTCTTGGTGCAGCAAGATCAAGAAGTGTCATCTTTTTACCCTCTGATAATTCAGAAGCTCTAATCACCAGATGAGGTGATGAAGTCGCTGAGACAACTATATCACTGCTTTTAAGTGCTTCTGTTTTCTTATCATATGCAATAACCTCAATCTGTGAAAACTCCTTAAGCAACGCCTTCGCATGCTGATAAGTTCTTGAACACACTGTTACATCAGCGCCATATTCTGCCAGATATCTTATGGCAAGAGCCGCGGTTTTGCCGCTTCCTATAACGAGTGCATGCTTTCCTGATATGCCACATACTCTGTCTAACTCCTGAATACCGACATAGCATACAGATACTGGTTTTTCACTTACCTTGTACTCTGTCTTAATCCGCTTTGCACAGCTTACCGCTTCTCTTACTATATAATTAAGCTCTTTCCCGCTGTGTCCAAGCGTTCTTGAAAGGTCTGCCGCATCCTTTAACTGGCCTAGTATCTGATCCTCTCCAAGCACCATGCTCTCAAGTCCGGCGGCTATACAAAACAGATATACCAGTGCTTCTTCACCACATTTGACACCGGATAATTTAGTATCAGTAAGTCCAAAATAATCATTGAATAAATCGGACATCACTTGTACAAATGTTTCATCCTCATACAGATAAAACACTTCGCATCTGTTGCATGTTGAAAGGCACATGCACTGGTTCACACCTGCTTCCTCTGCCTGCTGCATAAAGTCTGCTATCCCACTGTCTGTGAATGTAATCTTATCCCTTACTGAAAGGTCTGTATTCTTATAATTAATTCCTACGTATCCTAACTGCATCTGTATTCCCACTTACTATCCGAATTATTTCCTGAAGAATTCTTCCATAACCTCTATTGTACGGTTGATATCCTCATTAGTGTGTGCGTCTGATACAAACATTGCCTCAAACTGTGATGGTGCAATGTATATTCCGTTATCAAGCATATGTCCAAAGTATTCTGCATACTTCTTAGTGTCTGACTTTACTGCACTGTCATAATCTACTACTGCATCTGGTGTAAAGAATATGCTCATAAGTGAACCAATCTGATTAACCGATACCCTTCCGGCTCCACATTTTCTTACACTGTCAGCAATACGCTTTGTCTTAGTCTCAAGTCTGTCGTATATATCCTTATTATCTCTTAAGATTCTTAAAGTCTCTAAGCCTGCTGCTGTTGCAATCGGGTTACCAGACAATGTTCCTGCCTGATATACAGGGCCGTCAGGACTTACCATTCGCATAATGTCAGCACGTCCGCCATATGCGCCGACTGGCATACCCCCACCTACAATCTTTCCAAGAGTTGTAAGGTCTGGCTTTATGTTAAAGTACTCCTGTGCTCCGCCAATTGAAAGTCTGAAGCCTGTTATTACCTCATCAAATATAAGAAGACTTCCATTCTCCTTAGTTATGTCTCTTAAGAATTCAAGAAATCCATGTCTTGGAAGCACAACTCCCATGTTAGCTGCAACTGGTTCAACTATTACCGCAGCTATTTCATCTTTATTGTTATCAAAAAGCTCCTTCACAGAATCGCAGTCATTGTACTCTGCTACAAGTGTATTCTTAGTGTAATCAGCAGGAACTCCTGCACTGTCCGGAACTAATGTTGTAAGTGCTGCTGAACCGGCTTTTACCAAAAGTCCGTCAGAATGTCCATGATAACAGCCTCTGAACTTAATTATCTTGTCTCTTCCGGTGTAGCCTCTTGCCACACGGATTGCACTCATAACAGCTTCTGTTCCTGAGCTTACAAGACGGCTCACCTCCATTGTAGGAATAAGCTCATATATAAGCTCTGCCATCTCAACTTCTCTCTTGGTTGGTGCACCATATGTAAGGCCTGCTTCCGCAGCTTCCTTAACCTTTGCAATTACTCTGTCATGTGCATGGCCTAATATTCCCGGTCCCCATGAACATATGTAGTCAATCATTTCATTCCCATCTACATCAGTAATTCTGTCTCCCTTAGCAGAAGCTATGAATCTTGGCACTCTGTCAACTGCCTTGTATGCCCTGACAGGGCTGTTTACACCACCCGGCATATGTTTTACTGCTCTCTCATATAAATCATTTGACATCTCTTCATTCATAAAACCAGCTCCTCCTGCTTAATTTAATTCTGCTAAAAATGTTACTCTTCCTTTAACCATTTTGCCACATCTATAGCATGATATGTAATTATCATCTTAGCTCCGGCTCTCTTAAAGCCTGTCATATTCTCCATTACAATCTTCTTCTCATCAATCCAGCCATTCATTGCTGCTGCCTTAACCATCGCGTACTCACCGCTTACATTATAAGCGACAATTGGAATATTGAAGTTAAGCGCTATCTCTTTCATAACGTCCATATATCCGAGGGCCGGCTTTGCAATAATCATGTCTGCACCTTCTAATATGTCTTCTTCAACTTCCCTTAACGCTTCTTTTCCATTAGCCGGATCCATCTGATATGTCTTTCTGTCACCAAATCCCGGTGCTGAATGTGCGGCATCCCTGAACGGTCCGTAATATCCTGATGCAAATTTGGCACTGTATGAACATATAGGAATATTAACCAGTCCTGCCTCATCAAGTGCATTTCTGATTGCCTCAACTCTCTTATCCATCATGTCACTCGGTGCAATTATATCTGCCCCCGCTTTTGCATAAGCAACTGACGCCTTTGCAAGAAGCGGCAGTGTCTCATCATTTAATATAACGCCATCTTTTACAAGTCCGCAGTGTCCATGTGAAGTGTACTCACACAGGCACACATCAGCCATGATAACAAGCTCTGGATACGCATTTTTAATAAGACGGATTGCCCTGCACACAACACCTTCCTCGTCATATGCTTCACTTCCTACCTCATCTTTATGTACAGGTATTCCAAAAAGCAGAATTCCCTTAATTCCAACCTCTACGGCACGTCCGATTTCTTCAAGAACATGGTCAAGCGAATACTGACATATTCCCGGCATTGACGGCACTTCCTGTATTACATCGTTCTCCTCCGTAACAAATACAGGGTATATAAGCTCGTCCACCCTTACATGATTCTCTCTTACCATATCTCTTAATGTCTCATTCATTCTTAATCTTCTTGTTCTGTCCATGATTATCATCTTCCTTCCAACGTTTCCTATATAATAGCATTACATATAAACATTGTAAACTGGTATGTTATGTCCTGCTATGTATTTTAACCATTCTTGCATACTCACCATCAAGCTTCATAAGCTCCTCGTGAGTTCCTCTCTCCTTGATGCCCTCGTCAGTAAGCATCAGGATTTCCTCCGCATTTTCAATAGTTGTAAGTCTGTGTGCTATTACAAATGTGGTTCTGTTCTTAGCCAGCTTCTCAAGTGATTCCTGTACAATCTGCTCACTCTCATTATCAAGTGCCGATGTCGCCTCATCAAATATAAGAATTGGCGGATTCTTTAAGAATACTCTTGCAATTGACAGTCTCTGCTTCTGACCACCTGACAATTTGACTCCGCGCTGACCGATATCTGTGTCATATCCGTTCTCAAAGCTCATAATAAAATCATGCGCATTTGCAAGCTTTGCCGCCTGAATCACTTCTTCGTCCGTTGCATCAGGCTTTCCATATCTTATATTCTCTTTAATTGTACCCATAAACAGATACACATCCTGCTGTACAACTCCAATATGGTCACGCAGGCTCTTAAGTGTAACATCTTTGATATCTGTTCCGTCAATCTTAATCGAACCGCCTGTCACCTCATAAAATCTTGGAATAAGTGAGCAGAGTGTTGTCTTTCCTACTCCCGAAGGACCTGCAAGTGCAACATATTCTCCCGGTCTTACAGACAGATTGATGCCCGAAAGCACCTCGTCCACGCCGTCCTTATATCTGAAGGACACATTTTCAAATGTAATTGCACCCTTCACATCAGTAAGCTCCTTTGCATCAGGCTTATCAGCTATTTCCGGCTCTACTGAAAGAATCTCTAAGAATCTTTCATAACCTGAATAACCATTCTGGAACTGCTCTGTGAAATCAATAAGCACCTTAACAGGCTCCGTAAATATATTGATATACAGTAGAAATGTAACGAAATCGGTAATATTTACCCAGCCCTTTGCAATTCCGATACCGCCTGCTGCGATTACAATTACATTTATCATTGTTGTAAATGCCGTAAGTCCCGCATTGTACATTCCCATATAATGATAGCTGTCTCTCTTAGATTCAAGGAACAAATCATTCCCCTTCTTAAACTTCTCACATTCGATATCTTCATTTGCAAATGACTTGACAACCCTTATTCCAGACAGATTATCTTCTATCTGCGCATTTATCTCACCGATTCTTACCCTGTTTCTCTTAAATGCTCTCTTCATGCGCTTGTTAAGCACATACGCGAACACAAGCATAAAAGGAATCAGCACAAATGCGGCAATCGTAAGTCTTAAGTCAATCGAACTTAATATGCATAATGCACCAATTATCTTAATCAGTGAAATAGTTATATTCTCAGGTCCATGATGCAAAAGCTCTGTAATATCGAACAAATCCGATGTTATTCTTGACAATAACTGTCCAACCTTCTGGTCATCATAGAATGAATATGACAGCTTCTGATAATGATTGAATATCTCTGCCCTCATATCGTACTCAATCTTTGCGCCCATTACATGTCCATAATTAGATATATAGTAGTTACAGCCCCACTGTATAAGCACCAGTACAAACAGCACTGCAACAATAATCATAATCTTAGAAAGTGCCTCATCAGCACTCATATATGCGACCTTTGATGTAATGAACCTTACAACAAGCGGTATCACAAGTGCCACCGCCGCTGACATCATCGCCAGTATCATGTCCAGTATAAATGTGCCTAAATATGGCTTGTAGTATTTAGCCAGCTTCTTAAGATTCTCTTTCATAATCTTCTCCTGTTTTCTATATTTCCTCGTTTCGCCGTGCATGTCAGGGCAGGCACACCACTGCTTGCCTGCTGCTTGCACCCCGGCTGTCCGCCGTGCATGTCAGGGCAAGCTTCGCTTCCCCTGACTGTCGGGCTTTCACCCTATCGTATACAGCATGCATTCCGTGCTTTGTGCCAGCACACCACTGCTTGCCTGCTGCATACGGCACGGCTCAATGCTAACGCACATTATACCACATCCTTACTTATTGAAAAAGCAAAGAAATGTGAGTGGACCTGCTAATTTTTAATCTTCTGGCTTCACTTTTGACAATTTTTTCAATGTTTAAAAAAATATAAACCTACTAAAAGTCGTCAACTTCATCATTTCGTAGGTTCATTAGCTTGTCATTTTGTTGTTATAATTGCTTGCTGACCTACTATTTACCTGCTTTGTAGCTTTTTCGTAGGTCTTTTTCTTGCTTCTTGCTTGATTATGAATGCCATATGCCGGCAAAAGACCTATTAAATCCTTTAACATTACTTTTTTCGTAGGTCTTTCAGTCCACAACTTGCCATAACTCCTGCAAAACAACCTACTCAAACCACAATCTATGTAGTTTTAGTAGGTCTTACCCATGTCAATTGCTTTGCCTGACTGTTATTATTGAATGCTGGTTTGTTGGCAATATTGTAATTTGCCAGCATATCTCCTGAATTCTGATTTTGGACTTCTTTGCGTCCCCACTCCGCTTCAACGTCCAATCCGCCACACTATGACCACTCCAGCTAACAAATAAATAAGTCCGGGATGCATTTTATAATAAAAAAACACATCCCGGACATTTATTAACATTTTATTCACTTACAAGCTCTGTATTCTGCGTTTCAATGCTCTTGCCAGCACCGTTAATCATCAGATATAAAAGCCCTATTCCAATAAATATAAGCAGCAGAACCGCAATCATATATACAACACCTATTCCTAGCGACTCTGAACCCATCTGGCTTAAATCCCATCCAAACCAGCCTGTTGGCACATTATAATTAAGAAAGTTGTATGGTGCCGTCATTGTGTCATACCACCTAACCCCAAGTACTGCAAGTATGTATACAAAACCCACATAGCAAAGCGGTGGTATAACCGCGTATATTGCATATATCTTTCTTGCTTTAAATCCTTTATCAAATATAAGAAAATCTGCTATTGCAAATACTGGTCCAATCAGATGTACGCCAAGGCTTCCTGCGTGATTATGAAGATAAGCACCAATAAGACCATCATCTGACGTAGGTCCAAGAATAATCATATACACCAGACATGTCAGTGTAATTGAGAGCGTCATAAGAAACTTGAGCATATATAATCTATTATTCTTATAATCTTTTCCCGTAACAAGCAATATCATGTCCAACACAATAAATACCACCAGCACAATATCAAGTGCCACATTAGAAAGTGTTGTAAAAAATGTGAATGACATAATGCTGTCAATTGTAAACATGAGTCCATACACCGAAGCAATCAGTGATACTGCCTTAAAAATAATACTTGTAATCAATCTTTTCCTGTCTAATATCTTGTTATTCAATTTGAGCCTCCAATTATTTGATTCTCGAATTATAATATATATTAGTTTGATTATCAAGTTATTTATACAAAAAATCTATGTATTCAATCAGCCTGTTATACGAATCTTCGTCTGTCTTATATTCTGCTCCATTCCATTCTACCCTGCCTGCAAGCACAATATTATTGGCTATTCCATCTTTATAATAAGTTATTCTATAACTCCAGCCATTAGTACGTGGAAACTTTTTTGCGGTAAGATTCATGTTTTTAACCAGTTCAATAATCTGTGTCCTCTGTTCCTCATCTGGTGTTATCTCTTTACCATTACCTCCGCACATTATTGTCATCTTATCATATCCACTAAGGTCAATATTGACCACCTGTTTTGAAGTACTGATTATTACATATGCACCAATTCCCGCAAATGCTAATAATAAAACAATTCCTGCTATTATTTTAATATTTTTTCTTTTCATACGCCCCTCCTTTTGGACTTTTTCCATGTCACTCTCCGCTTTTTCTTTCTATTTATATATACGAAACACTTTCCAGAATAGTTTGCACATTTACATACATATTTTATATATCAATACTTAATTCCACTCACAAAAAGAAAAAACTCCCGCAGGGACAAGCCCTGCGGGAGCAATCATACACTTTATTCAAGCTGTATATTAAATTACTTGTAAAGTTCAACTAACTTCTGAAGGTGCTCATATCTTTCCTTAGCAACTTCCTCAGACTTAGCGAAGAGTCTCTCAGCTCTTTCTGGGAATGGCTTAACAAGTCTTGTATAACGAGCCTCGTTATTAAGGAATTCCTGATATGATCCATCACCTTCCTTAGATGTAAGTGTGAATGGATTCTTTCCTTCAGCCTTGAGTGCTGGGTTGAATGAGAAGAGGTTCCAGTAACCAGCCTTAACAGCCTTCTTCATCTCATCCTGGCAGTGGTTCATACCACCCTTAGCGATACCGTGAAGTTCGCAAGGAGCGTAACCAATGATAAGTGATGGTCCGTTGTAAGCCTCTGCTTCCTTGATTACCTTAAGAGCCTGAGCCATGTTAGCACCAAGAGCAATCTGAGCTACATATACATAACCATACTGCATAGCGATTTCAGAAAGGCTCTTCTTTCCGATTTCCTTACCTGCTGCAGCGAACTGGCAAACCTCACCGATGTTAGAAGCCTTAGAAGCCTGTCCACCTGTGTTAGAATACATTTCTGTATCGAATACCATAACGTTAACGTTCTCACCAGAAGCAAGTACGTGGTCTAATCCGCCGTAACCGATATCGTAAGCCCATCCATCACCACCGAAGATCCATACAGACTTCTTAGCAAGGTAATCCTTCTTAGCTAATACCTGTGGAGCTGTTGGACAACCATCTGCAGCTGCCTTCTCTAACTCTGCAACAAGAGCTTCTGTAGCTGGTGTGTTAGCCTTAGTATCATCCTTAGTCTCGATGTACTTAGCTGCTGCTGCCTTAAACTCAGCAGATGCCTTATCAGATGCAGCCATCTCTTCGATCATCTCAATAGCCTGCTCTCTGATGTACTTCTGACCAATATACATACCTAAACCATGCTCAGCATTATCCTCGAATAATGAGTTACACCAAGCTGGACCCTTCTTAGAATCCTTGTTTACTGTATATGGTGAAGTAGCAGCTGGGTTACCCCAGATAGAAGAACAACCTGTAGCATTAGAAATGTACATCTGCTCACCGAATAACTGTGTAATTAATCTAGCATATGATGTCTCTGCGCATCCTGCACATGAACCTGAGAATTCAAGTAATGGCTGGTTGTACTGAGAACCGATTGGAGTTTCAACAAGCGCTGGCTTGATTTCCTTCTTACCAACGTTAGCAACGAGGTAATCAAATACAGGCTGCTCAGCTGACTGAGATTCCTGTGGAACCATCTTAATAGCTTCTCCTGCCTTAGGACATACAGTAACACACTCGCCACATCCCATACAATCTAAAGGAGATACAGACATTGTATACTTCATAGTTGTATCTACAGCATGCTTAGAATCTGCAAGCTTGATGTTTGCTGGAGCTGCTGTAACTTCATCAGCTGAAAGAATAAATGGTCTGATTGTTGCATGTGAACAAACAAATGCACAGCTGTTACACTGAACGCAGGCTGCTGGATCCCACTCAGGAACCATAACTGCTGTTCCTCTCTTCTCGTATGCAGAAGCACCTGTTTCGAACTGACCATCAGCGCAATCCTTGAATGCTGAAACTGGAAGGCTGTCACCATCCATCTTAGAGATTGGCTCAAGAAGATCGTTAACTAACTTAACAACTTCTGGACGTCCTGTCTTAGCTTCCTTAGGAGCATCAGCTTCTGGATTAGCCCAAGAATCTGGAACTTCTACCTTATGTATAGCATCTACACCGGCATCAATAGCCTTGTAGTTCATCTCTACTACAGCATCACCCTTCTTAGAGTAAGACTTCTTAGCAGCTTCCTTCATGAACTTAATAGCATCATCGATAGGCATTACATCAGCTAACTTAAAGAAAGCAGACTGTAAGATTGTGTTAGTTCTCTTACCCATACCGATTTCGATAGCCTTATCAATGGCATTGATTGTGTAAAGCTGAATCTTGTTATCATAAATGTACTTCTTAGCTTCAGCGTTAAGATGATGTCCTAATTCTTCATCTGTCCACTGGCAGTTGATCATGAATACTCCGCCTGGCTTAACATCCTGTACCATCTTCATACCCTGTGTAACATATGCTGGGTTATGACATGCTACGAAGTCAGCCTGATTGATGTAATATGGACTCTTAATTGGGTTATCACCAAATCTTAAGTGAGAAATTGTGATACCACCTGTCTTCTTAGAATCATACTGGAAGTATGCCTGGATGTACTTGTCTGTGTGGTCACCGATAATCTTAGTAGAGTTCTTGTTAGCACCTACTGTACCATCTCCACCGAGACCCCAGAACTTACATTCCTTAGTACCAGCAGCTGAAGTAATTGGAGCTGGCTTAACTTCTGGAAGTGAAAGGTTAGTAACATCATCAACGATACCGATTGTGAATCTGCTCTTAGGAGCATCCTTCTCTAATTCCTTATATACAGCGAAGATAGATGAAGGTGGTGTATCCTTAGAACCAAGACCATATCTGCCACCAACTAATGTGATGTCGTTAAGTCCTGCTTCACGAAGTGTTGTAGCAACATCAAGGAAAAGAGGCTCACCAAGAGAACCTGGCTCCTTTGTTCTGTCAAGTACAGCAATCTTCTTAGCTGTCTTAGGAATAACCTTTAAGATAGCTTCTGATGACCATGGTCTGTAAAGTCTTACCTTAATAAGACCAACCTTTTCACCCTTAGCTGTAAGATAATCAATAACTTCTTCTACTACGTCGTTAACAGAACCCATAGCGATGATTACTCGCTCTGCATCTGGTGCACCATAGTAGTTAAATAATCCATAATTAGTACCGAGCTTCTCGTTAACCTTGTTCATGTACTTCTCAACTACTGCTGGAAGAGCATCATAAACTGAGTTACAAGCCTCTCTGTGCTGGAAGAAGATATCACCATTCTCATGTGAACCACGAGCTGATGGATGATTAGGATTAAGAGCGTGTGCTCTGAATTCTTCAACTGCATCCATTGGGCACATATCCTTAAGATCTTCGTAATCCCACTCTTCAATCTTCTGAATCTCGTGTGATGTACGGAAACCATCAAAGAAGTTAAGGAAAGGTGTCTTTCCTTCAAGTGCTGCACAGTGAGCTACTGGAGAAAGATCCATAACCTCCTGTGGGTTAGTTTCACAAAGCATTGCAAAACCTGTCTGACGACATGCGTATACATCTGAATGATCACCAAAGATGTTCAATGCATGTGATGATACTGTACGGGCAGATACGTCGAATACGCATGGGAGCTGCTCACCAGCTATCTTATACATATTAGGAATCATAAGTAAAAGGCCCTGTGAAGCTGTAAATGTTGTTGTTAATGCACCTACACCTAAAGAACCATGAACTGTACCTGCAGCACCAGCCTCTGATTCCATCTCAACTACCTTAACAGTACTGCCGAAAATGTTCTTTCTTCCGGCTGCTGACCACTGGTCAACATAATCTGCCATCGGGCTTGATGGTGTGATTGGATAGATACCAGCAACTTCTGTATATGCATAAGCTACATGTGCAGCGGCTGTATTACCATCCATAGAATGTTTCTGTCTTGCCATTATAAATATTTCCTCCTTAAGAAAATTTAGGCGGCATAAATGTACCAGCTATAAATAACCAGATATACATTATACGTCCCTACATATTACTTAATATTTTATTATCTTTATCTCCAAAAGTAAAGGCATAAATGTGAGATTTCATGCTTATTTCATTATTAAAATCAATACAATGCCATTAAAAACTGGACTTTCCCAATGTCCAAGCATCAGAAAAGTCCAATTACACGATTTACATATTCTTATTATTACTACATTTTATTACTAAATCATTATATTAATCGTCTTCGCCCTGAAGTGCATCATAACCTGATTCTCCGGTTCTTACCTTTACTACATCCTCAACATCATATACAAAAATCTTACCATCACCGATATGACCTGTATAGAGAGCCTTTCTTGTAGCATTGATAACATCCATTACAGGAACTGAAGATATTACCATCTCAACCTGTGTCTTAGGAAGAAGCTGGATATCCATTGGAACACCTCTGTAATATTCAGGAGCACCCTTCTGTGTACCACATCCAAGAACCTGTGTAACTGTCATACCTGTAACTCCGATATCGTTCATGGCCTTCTTGAATCTCTCGAATCTCTCCTGCTTCATAAGAATCTCAACCTTGGTAATCTTCTTGCCATCACCTGCATCAGATGTCTTAACAAGAGCAGGTACTGAAGCCTCCATTGATTCTGAACCGATTACATCAACATCTCCATCAACAAAGTCCATTCCACCGAATTCGAATCCTGCATAAGCACTTGAAAGACCATGCTCCATAATATCAAGACCTCTGATTTCTTCTTCCTTAGAAGCTCTCAGTCCAATAGTAGCCTTAATTACTGTGAACACAATCACCATGCATACAGCTGCCCATGCTGCAACTGATACAAATCCTAATAACTGAAGTCCAAGCTGTGTGAATCCACCGCCATAGAAAAGACCTTCGCCCTTAATTGAACCACCTTCTAAAGCAATTGCATATCCTGGAGCTGAGCTTGTTGCAAAAAGGCCAACAGCAATTGTACCCCAGATACCATTCATCATATGTACTGCTACAGCACCTACAGGATCATCAACATGAAGCTTGTAGTCAAGAAGCCATACGCCGAATACTACTAAAAGGCCAGAAACAATACCTATCATTGTTGCACCAAATGCATCTGTTACATCACAAGGAGCTGTTATACCAACAAGACCTGCAAGTGAAGCATTTAAACACATTGAGACATCAGGCTTACCATATCTTATCCATGTGAATATCATACATGTTACTGTAGCTACTGCAGGAGCAATTGTTGTTGTAAGGAAAATAGAGCCTAAATCTTCAATTGTTGTTGCTGCTGCACCGTTAAATCCATACCAGCCAAACCACAGAATAAATACACCAAGTGCACCAAGCGGAATATTGTGTCCTGGGAAAGCATTTACCTTTATAACCTTACCATTAGCATCCTTTTCAAACTTACCAATACGAGGTCCAAGAATCTTAGCACCAATAAGAGCTGCAATACCACCAACCATGTGAATACAACAAGAACCTGCAAAATCATGGAAGCCTAACTGTGCAAGCCAGCCACCGCCCCAGATCCAGTGAGCTTCTATTGGATAGATAAGTGCTGAGATAACTGCTGAGTATACACAATATGATAAGAACTTTGTTCTCTCAGCCATGGCACCTGAAACAATAGTAGCTGTTGTAGCACAGAATACTAAGTTAAATACGAAACTAGAAAAATTAAAATCTTTGTAAGCTGTGAAGATATCAAAACCAGGCTTTCCAATAAAACCAAGTAAATCCTCACCTAATAAGAAACTGAATCCAATAAGAACGAACATTACTGTACCAATACAGAAGTCCATCAGATTCTTCATAATAATGTTACCTGAATTCTTTGCTCTTGTGAATCCTGTTTCTACCATTGCAAAACCTGCCTGCATCCAGAAAACAAGAGCTGCACCTATAAGGAACCACACACCGAATAATTCGGCATCTACCGCTGATAAAATCTCTTGCATAACCATTTCCTCCCTAATCAGAAATTCTTTTTAATTTAATTGCCGGTAACAGAGTTGATCAGGTTCTGTACCTGATTAAACAGAATGCAAAAAAGGCGTGCAGGCAGTTTTCCCAAACTGCTTACACGCCTTTGTGTACATCACTGTTCAATTCATGCTGTTAATTATACTCGCCATTTTCAATAATTATTGAAAAAATCGGACATTTTTATTGACTTTTTAATTTTTTCTTAATAATATTTTAATAAATAAACTTTTAGAGGAGACAATTTATGAAACATATGATACAGCCATTTGGAATTGACATGCATAAAAATGTTCTTACAGACACAAAAGCAGTTAAGCATATGCATTTTTACGAAGCAGATAAAACTAATACCATCCTTAACATCTCATTTATTCCATCATCCACTACAGAATGGATAATATGTTACAACGATAATAATGACATATCTGAATTCATATGTATCGGATGCCAGAACATATTTACAACACTTTCTCTTAAAGAATTTGACCACTATTTCGGAATAAGATTCGACAACACTGGCTGCTACTTTAATAAAGGCTGTGATATTAAGACTTATCCCGTCAACATTACAGACAATATATTCCGTTATGAGCCAGCCCCTCAATCGTATGAGATGCAGCTAATAAAGGATTTTCACAATTCTTCATCCTTTAAAGACAGAATTACACTTTTTAAAGCATTTGTTACAGATTGCAAGACCTTCTGCCCTGTTTCTGAAAATATTGAGAAACTTAACAGACTTATATATTCAGGTACCAGTACTGTTGCAGAATTATCAGCAGAATCAGAATATTCTGTAAGACATATATCAAGGCTTTACAACGAAGTCTATGGTATTGGTGCGAAGGATTTTATCAAAATGTACAGATTCCAGAATGTCCTTGCAGCCATAATTGCTGACCCAGAACGTGATAACAGCTCCTTTATTGAAGGTGCAGGTTATTCGGATCAGGCACATTTCCAAAGAGAATTCAGGACATTTATGGGAATGACTCCTAAGAAGTACATAAAACTTATCAAGAATTTCTGATATACATGCTAAAACAGGTGACAATCTTCACAATCAGACTGCCACCTGCTTTTCTTAATCTCCATCAGTTAATATAAAATCACTCATCACTGTATTACATATATCCATGCCATATTCAGTAAGCCTTAACATATCTGCCTGCTTTACAAGAAGACCTTTATTAATATTCTGTTCTGTCTCTTTAGCATAAACATCATTAATTGAAACTCCAAACCTGTTCTGAAAATCCTTCACATCAACTCCTGCAACCTTTCTTAGTCCAAGAAACATGAATTCTTCCATTGCATCTTCTTTAGTCAGTATTTCAATATTTTCATGAAGTTTTCCTATATCACCGTTAAGCTCTATATACTTCTTGACATCTCTTATGTCGGAATACCGCACATTTTCTGTAAATCCTGCTGCCGAACACCCAAAGCCATAATACTCTCCTCTGTTCCAATACAGAAGATTATGCCTGCATTCGAAGCCCGGTCTGCTATAATTGGATATTTCGTATCTTTCATACCCTGCATTTCCAAGAATCTGCTTCGTTATATGGTACATGCGCCTGTCCTCTTCCTCATCAGGAACCGGCGGAAACTTATCAATATTATCAGCCAGATAAGTGCCTTCCTCAAGAATAAGGCTATACGCCGATATATGCTCCGGTTGTAATGCCGTCACCTTGTCAAATGTATTTTCAAGAGTTGCTTCAGTCTGCCCCGGAATAGCCGACATAAGGTCAACATTAATATTATTAAAGCCTGCAGCCCTTGCCAGTCTGAAGCTTTCCTCAAACTGTTCAAATGTGTGTATTCGCCCAAGCATTTTTAATTCATTATTATCAGCAGACTGTAAGCCAAAGCTTAACCTGTTCACTCCTGCGTCCCTGTATTCTGAAAGCCTGCTTTCATTAACTGTTCCCGGATTACATTCCATTGTTATCTCAGCATCATCCAAAACATCAAAACAATCCCTGACAGCAGCTAATATGTCAGCTATACAGCCATCAGGCAGTACAGACGGAGTACCTCCGCCAAAGAATATGGATGTTATCTTATCTTTTACCTGCCCATCTGCTGTATTTCTGATTTCATTAATAAGTGCCTTAGTGTAAGCATATTTTACAGCATCACCAGCCGGAGCAGACAGGAAATCACAATATATACATTTGTGTACACAAAAAGGGATATGTATATATATCCCTTTTTCATATGTTTTATTCATCATCTAACTTTAATACGCTCATAAACGCCTTCTGTGGAATCTCTACATTACCAATCTGGCGCATACGCTTCTTTCCTTCCTTCTGCTTCTCAAGAAGTTTCTTCTTTCTTGAGATATCACCACCGTAACATTTTGCAAGTACATCTTTTCTGAGTGCCTTGACAGTTTCTCTTGCAATTACCTTGCTTCCGATAGCTGCCTGAATAGGAATCTCAAACTGCTGTCTTGGAATCTCTTCCTTGAGCTTCTCACACATTTTACGGCCTCTCTCCTCAGCATTGCCGGCAAATACAATGAATGAAAGTGCATCAACTTCTTCTTTGTTAATAAGAATATCAAGCTTGACAAGCTTAGAACGCTCATACCCCTTCATCTCATAATCAAATGATGCATAACCTCTTGAGCGTGATTTAAGTGCATCAAAGAAATCATATATAATCTCATTAAGAGGAAGGTCATACTTAAGCAGTGCCCTTGTCTGCTCAATATATTCCATTCCATTATATATGCCTCGTCTTTCCTGACAAAGCTTCATAATAGGTCCGACGAATTCTGTTGTAACCATAATCTCGGCACTTACCATAGGCTCTTCCATATAATCAATCTCAGAAGGGTCCGGCATATTAGACGGATTAGTAAGGTCAATTACATCTCCGTTCGTCTTGTGAACCTTATATATAACGCCCGGTGCGGTTGTTACAAGGTCAAGATTATATTCTCTCTCAAGTCGTTCCTGTATAATCTCTAAGTGAAGAAGCCCTAAAAATCCACATCTGAAGCCAAATCCAAGTGCAATAGATGTCTCCGGCTCAAACTGCAGGGCTGCGTCATTAAGCTGCAGCTTTTCAAGTGCATCTCGTAAATCCTGATACTTGGCGCCATCTGCCGGATATAATCCGCAGTAAACCATAGGATTAACCTTCTTGTAACCAGGAAGCGGCTGCTCACATGGTCTGTCATTATCAGTAACTGTATCACCAACTCTTGTATCTCTTACATTCTTGATACTTGCTGTAATATAGCCAACCATTCCTGCTGTAAGCTCATCGCATGGAATAAAACGGCCTGCACCGAAATATCCAACCTCAACTACCTCTTCTACAGCTCCGGTTGCCATCATTCTTATCTTAGTACCCTTCTTGACAGTACCTTCTTTAATTCTTACAAATATGATAACACCCTTATATGCATCATATAACGAATCAAATATAAGCGCTGAAAGTGGTGCGGAAGCATCTCCTGATGGTGCCGGAATCTTAGTTACAATCTGTTCAAGAACCTCTTCAATATTAATTCCGTTCTTGGCTGATATAAGCGGTGCATCCTGTGCCTCTATTCCTATAACATCCTCAATCTCTTCAATAACTCTTTCGGGTTCTGCACTTGGAAGGTCAATCTTATTAATTACAGGAAATACATCAAGATCATGATCTAATGCAAGATATACATTAGCAAGTGTCTGTGCTTCAATTCCCTGTGCCGCATCTACTACAAGTATAGCACCATCACAGGCTGCAAGTGCTCTTGATACCTCATAATTAAAGTCGACATGTCCCGGAGTATCAATAAGATTGAATATATATTCCTGTCCATCTGATGCCTTATATACAGTTCTTACTGTCTGTGCTTTAATTGTAATTCCTCTTTCTCTCTCAAGATCCATGTTATCAAGAATCTGCTCCTGCATCTCTCTTGATGTGAGAAGTCCGGTTTTTTCAATTATTCTGTCAGCCAGTGTTGACTTACCATGATCAATATGTGCAATAATACAAAAATTTCTTATGTTCTTCTGATTAATTCCTGCCATTAATATAACCCCGCTTGTTTTAAATAATCTTTTATGCCATCTGCTATGGCTTGTGCTGTCTTAGTTTTATCAGTTGTTACTTTCTTTAAATCTGATACATTAGTTATAAAACCCATGTCTATTACTGTGCTTGTACATTTGCTATGAGCGTTAATATAATAATTATCCTTTGCATCTGCAACTGTACCGGTTTTCACTCCACGATTCTTAATTCCAGTACTTTTTTCCATGCTCTTAAGAATAATCCTTGAAAGCTCTGCTGCCTCAACAGGCTTTGTCGTGTGAATATAACTCTCCGCACCGGAAACTGATGTATCTGCATTATATGAATTCATTCTAAGTGACACACATATATATACTTTTGACGAATTACATATCTTTACACGTTCTTCGTCTGTAACATCCCTATCTGATGTTCTTGTCATGACAACCTCAATCCCATCGGATTCAAGCTTTGACTTAATATCAAGAGCCATTTCAAGATTTATATCCTTTTCCTTCCTGCCTGATGACGACACTCCAGTATCCTTTCCACCTTTTGATGGATCAAGACAGACTACAGCCTTTGAAGACGCCCCTTTAGATTCAACATTCTTATTATCATTAAGATATCCACTTGTTCTGGTTTCGCTCTCGGTTTCTTTGCCAATAACGTTTCCCTCACTTACAGTATCCTTAAAAAAATCATTATACACCATTAAAGTGATAACCAGCAAGCAGACAAGCGTAGCCAGTCCGAATAATTTATCTATTCTAAATGTTTTACGATGTTTCATTATAGTACCCCATTAATATTTCTTGTACTATTGTCCATAAGGAAGGGGTAAATGTCAACAACTTTTAACCATTTCTTTTCTTAACTGACGCATTATTTTCTTTTCAAGCCTTGAAATATATGATTGTGAAATTCCTAACATATCAGCAACCTCTTTCTGTGTCTTTTCTTCTCCATCCTCTGAACTCAAACCAAATCTCAAATCAACTATTATTCTTTCACGCTCCGGAAGCTGGTTTATAGCCTTTTTAAGCATTTTGCACTCAACCTCTGTTTCAATATCCCTATATATAATCTGTCTCTTATACACATCTGACGCTGCCG
>ERZ1026932.175-NODE-175-length-24168-cov-6.739352_pt1 | contig 24168 bp, 35 predicted proteins | sample MGYA00519570_ERZ1026932 | MGnify/ENA primary metagenome ERZ1026932 (study PRJEB26926, sample SAMN06164826) | human gut metagenome | biome: ENVO:00009003; feature: ENVO:2100002; material: ENVO:00002003 | host: Homo sapiens | place: USA | collected 2012 ... | reverse complement strand
CAAAGGGCGATAGTATCGAATTTACTACGCCGGAGATCGTCGGACAGTTTATCAAACGTTCGGACGGGTTGTGGAAGGCGGAACACGTCGCTTTGCCTACGGAGAGCGTAGCGGCGGCGTGGTTTACTACGGTAAGAGAGCCGAACAACGCGGCGGCATAACAAGAAAGGAGGTACAGCGGGGAGCCGGAAACGGCTTCCCGCTTATTGTTTTATGAGCGCAATTAAAGACGGACGTTTCCCGATCACACTCGACAAGGAAAGACACCTTCTTTTCAGTCTGAACGTTATTGACGAAATGCAGGACAAATTCGGCGGTTTCGATCGCCTTGATGCGGCGCTTTCCGGAAAGGACAGCATTAAAAACCTTCGCTGGCTTCTTACCCTGCTTCTGAACGAGGGCGCGGACGACGGCGACGAAGAGCTTACCGAAAAACAGGTGGGGAAACTTATTCATACGGGAAACTTCAACGAAGTAAAATCTTCGATCTTCAAGGCGTTTTCGCTGGGCAACAACGGCGCAGAAGAGCCGCCCGCCCGCGACGATGAAGAGGACGACGAAGAGGAAAACGAAATCAGAAAAAACGCGGCGGCGGGCAAGGAATAATCGACCTTGCCCGCCTTCTTTATATCGGCGTTACGCTTCTTCGGTGGAGCGAAGCCGAAGTTTGGCGAATGACACCGTATAAAATCTTGACGCTTTTTAAGATACACAAGCAATTTAATCCGGAGCGCTTCAAGCCGGAAGAGCCGGAAGCCGATATTGACGACGTGTTAGGAGGGTTGTAAATGGCGAAGGAAGAGCAAATCAAATCGAAAATTGTTCTTGAGGGCGAAAAAGAATATCGGGACGCTTGCAAAGGTATCAATGCTTCCCTTCGCGAAATCGGTTCGGAAATGAAACTTGTAACGGCTGAATTTTCCGGAAATGCAGACAGCGTAGAAGCACTGGCGAAGAAGCAGGAAATTTTACAAAAACAGCTTGAGGAACAGGCGAAAAAAGCCGGAGCCGCAGAAGAAGCGTTAAAGAAAATGCGTGAAGGCGGCGTCGATCCCACAAGCGTTGCCTTCAAGAAAATGCAAACAAATCTGAATAACGCGAAAGCGGATATGGAAAAAACACAGGCGGAAATCAACGGGATAACCGAAAGCCTAAACAAAACTACGCCAGCGTCGGAAGAGTTTGCAACAGAAGCGGCAAATATAGACAAGCAATTAAAGCTTCTTGCGTCCGAAATGAAGGTTGTATCCGCAGAATACGAAGGGAACGCGGACAGCGCCGAAGCGCTGAAAGCAAAACTTTCCGTTTTGCAAAAAACCTACACAGAACAGGAAAAGAAGGTTCAATCGCTCGAAAAAGCCCTAAGCGCCGCGAAAAGCGAATACGGGGAAAATTCAGACGAAGCGAGAGAATACGAAAGGCAGTTGAACGAATGCAAAGCGGAGCTTAAAAGCACGAAAACACAGGTAGACAAAACAACAGACAGCCTTGAAAAATCAAGCGGGAGCTGGGACAAGATCGGAAGTGCGGTAGGAAAAGCGGGAAAAGCAATCGGGGCGGGCGCGTTTTTAGGGCTTGCAGAGAGTACGCGCGAAGCGCGCGAAAATATGGGCAAGCTGGAAGCGGGCTTTACAACGGCGGGGCATTCCGCAGAGGACGCGAAGAACACCTATACCGAATTGTACGGCATTCTTGGTGACGACGGACAGGCGACAGAAGCCGCCGCCCACCTTGCACAGCTTACGAACAATGAACAGGAGCTTGCGACGTGGACGGATATAGCAACGGGCGTTTATGCGACTTTCGGCGACAGTTTGCCGATCGAGGGCTTGACAGAAGCCGCAAACGAAACGGCAAAGACAGGCGCAATTACAGGCAGTCTTGCCGATGCGCTGAACTGGGCGGGCGTTTCGGAAGATGAATTTCAAGCGAAGCTGGACGCTTGCACTTCAGAGCAGGAGCGGCAAGCGCTGATTACGGAAACGCTGAACGGGCTTTATTCAGACGCGGCGGAAGCATACAGGGAAGTTAACGGCGATATTATCGAAGCGCAGAAGGCGACGGCTTCCCTTAATAGCGCTATGGCGGCGCTGGGCGCGATCGCTGAACCGATCGTTACGAAGCTGAAACAGCTTGCGGCGGAACTTCTGCAACAGATAACGCCGTTTGTAGAGTTGATCGGAAACGGGCTGACCGGAGCGCTGGAGGGCGCGGAAGGCGCGGCACAACAGTTTACAGACGGATTGCTGGGAATGGTGACGTTTGCAATCCAAACGCTGACGGAAATGTTACCGACCTTTATAAACTTCGCTTTTCAGATGATCGCGAATATAGCAACGGGGATAGCGCAAGCATTGCCGACGCTTGTACCGTCGCTGGTTCAGCTTGTAACCGATATTGTGCAAGTGCTGATTGACAATATCCCTTTGCTGATAGATGCCGCATTACAGCTTGTTACAGGGTTGGCGCAGGGTATCATAAACGCGATCCCCGTTCTTGTGGCGGCGCTTCCGCAGTTAATAACGAGCCTTGTTGACGGACTTCTGGCGGCGATCCCGCAGATCATTCAAGCGGGTATCGACCTTTTGACCTCCCTTATTACCGCCCTTCCGGAAATCATCACGACGATTGTAACGGCTATTCCGGAAATCATAAACGGGATTATTACGGCGCTTCTTGAAAATATCCCGCAGATTGTTCAAGCGGGCATTGACCTTCTTGTGGCGCTGATACAGGCGCTTCCGCAGATCATAACGACGATCGTACAGGCGATCCCGCAGATTATCAGCGGAATTGTAAACGCGCTGATCCAGAACATACCGCAAATCATTCAAGCGGGCGTTCAGTTGTTCGTTTCCCTCATTCAGAACTTGCCGACAATTATAGCCGAAATTGTCAAAGCGGTTCCGCAAATCGTTAGCGGGATCGTTTCGGCGCTCGGTTCCCTTGTCGGTGAAATGGTGAAGGCGGGTGCGAACCTTCTTCACGGCTTGTGGGAAGGTATTTCAAGCGCGGCGGGCTGGCTATGGGAAAAGGTATCCGGCTGGGCTTCTTCCCTTGTAGACGGAATTAAAAACTTCTTCGGTATTCACTCCCCTTCTACCGTATTCGCCGAAATCGGTACGAATATGGGTGAAGGCGTGGGCGTAGGCTTCGGCGAAAGTATGAACGGCGTTTCCGCTGATATGACCGCCGCGATGGGCGGAGCAGGACAGCTTACCGCCGCCGAAGCGGTGCGCGCCGTGAATGACGGCATTATAGCAAATATCGAGGGGCTTTCCGGCGCGGTAAACGCCATTGTCGAGCGGGTTATAAGTGGACTGACCGCACAGGCGCAACGGCTTATTCAAGCCGGACAGGACTTCGGGAACAACATTGCTTCTGGACTGATTAACGGTATCCCGCAGATTACCGCGAAGATCCCGCAGATCACGCAAAGCATTATTACCGCCTTCAACGCGCAAAATCAAAAGTTCATCGACGCGGGCGTTACGATTGACCGCAATATCGCTTCCGGTATGGTGCAGGGTATCCCGCAGATTACAAGCAAGGTGGCGCAGATCGTACAGCCTATCTTGACGGAGCTTCGTTCCTTCGTATCCGACTTCACAGCGGCGGGCGAAGAGATGGTGCGCGGCATTTGGCAAGGCTTTCAAAATATGTCGAGCTGGCTGGAAAGCCGCGTGCGTTCGATGATGCGCGAGATTGTCGCGGCGGTTGAAGATGAAATGGATATTGCTTCCCCGTCGAAAGTGTTTGCGGGTATCGGCGAATATATGGCGCAGGGGCTTGGCGAAGGCTTCGGGCGTGAAATGCGGAACGTTGAAAAGACGATCCGCAAGGCGACCGACAGCGCCGTTCCGGACGATCCCGAACCGCGCCCGCGCACGGGTGGCGGGCAGGAAGCGACGTTCAAGGTTGTTCAAAACATCTACGCGAACGATACTTCCTACGCCCAGCAACAGCGAGAGGCGGCGCGGCAGTTCAGAATGATTGCGCGGGAGGTAATGACCTAATGAAAGTGCAAGAGAAATTGACCTACACGAACGAGCGGGGGGAAAGCATTGTCTTTTCCCCTGCTTCTTCGTATCACGTAAACTTCAAGGACGTTTCCGGCTTGTCCGACGTGCAGAACGCTATTTATTCAACAAACAGTATGGGGCAGGACGGAGATACGTATTTAGGATACCGCATTGAAAGCCGCGATATTGACATCGTGGGACATATCAAGGAGCGGGACAAGATCGCTATACAGGAATTGCGCCGCAATCTGAACCGAATATTAAATCCGCAGTATTCCGCGACGCTTACTTACGAATTAGGCGACTTCAAGCGGGTTATCGGTTGCACGATCAACAACGCGCCTATTTTTAAGCGCGGAACGATTTTCGAGCAATTCACGATCCAGCTTTCGTGCCTTAATCCGTTTTGGCGCGAAGAGGCGGAAACGCGCGAGGATATAGCAACGTGGATCGGCGGCTTTGAATTCCCCGTTCCGGACGGGCTGGAAATAACGCCGGATTGGGAAATCGGCTACCGCCAGCCTTCGCTGATCGTCAACGTATTCAATTCCGGCGACGTGAAAAGCGGTATCCGTATCGAGTTCCGCGCGCTGGGCGCGCTGACAAATCCCCAGCTTTTGAACGTCAATACGCAAGAGTTCATCAAGGCGAATATTTCGCTTGAAGCGGGCGACGTGCTGACCGTTTCGACGGGGTACGGCGAAAAATCCGTGAAGCTGACGCGAAACGGAGCAGAAAGCGACGCTTTCCGTTATCTTGACGTTGACAGTTCATATTTACAGCTTGCCGTGGGCGATAACCTTTTCCGCTATTCGGCGGATACGAACGCAGAAAATCTTGAAGTATCTATCTATCACAATAACTTGTATTTGGGGGTGTAGCGGTATGGAATTATACGTCTATTCTTCCGAAATGGAGCTTCAAGGGATCGTCGAAAAAATCGCTTCGCTGATCTGGACGCGCCGCTATTGGAGTTGCGGCGAATTCAAACTTCTTGTTCCCTTCACCGAAGAGCATTCCCGAATGCTGGTGAAGAACAATATCATTATGAAGCGCGGCGACGACGAAGCGGCACAAATCCGGTACGTTTCAATTACGAAGAATTCGCAGGGGCTGGAGGAAATCGAGGTTCAAGGAAAGTTCCTTATCACGTGGATCGGGAAGCGGATAATCAAGAAGCAGATTATCACGAACGACACAACGCAGAACATTCTATACCGCATTGTACGTGAGAACGTAACAAGCCCGACAGAAACGGAGCGGAAAATTCACGACGTTTCCATAGCTACGGACGACAGCGACACCGGAAGCGGGGTTATTAACTACACTTCCGAACAGTACGTAAACGCACAGCTTGCGGCAGAAACGGCGGCGAAGGCGGCAAAGCTGGGGATACGAATGCGGACAGACGCGCGAACGGGTATGCACGTCTTTTCCGTCTACGAGGGGCGCGACCTTACGGCTGGCAACAGCGCGGGGAATGCGCCCTGTATCTTTTCACAGGAATTCGATAACATCGTCGAGCAGGAATACACGAACAGCATTGAAAACCTAAAAACAACGGCGTTCGTCGGCGGTGAAGAGAAAGAAGGCGTTGCGCGGAAGGTTGCCGAAGTAGGCGGATCGGCAGCAGGGCTGGCGCGTGAAGAGGTATTCATAAACGCCACCGATATTGTGCAGGAATACGAGAATGACGACGGAGAACAAGTATCGCTTACGGATGAGGAGTATTTAGCACTTCTTTCCGCCCGAGGTGCAGAGGAATTAGAACAGTACGCGGAAACGCTTTCGTTCGGTTCAAAGGTAAACACCTTCGCGAACCTGATCTACCGAACCGATTACGATTTAGGCGACCGCGTTACTTGCGTGAACAAGCGCTGGGGAATTCGCATTGACGTTCGCATAACGGAGATCGCGGAAACCTATCAAAACAACGTCGAAGAGATTGATATAACTTTCGGCGAAAGTTTGCCCGCGCTTTTAACACAGATACGGCAGATCACAAAATAAAGGGGTGTAAATATGGAAAAATCGAGCTTTTTTAACAGCGTATCCGGCGACCGAAAATATAAGGCGGAAGATTGGGCTTCCTATTTCGGATCGTTCATCGGAAACGGCGTTTTCCCCGTTCCTTCGACGGGGCTTCAAGTTGTCGCCGGAAGCGGAATGCAAGTAACCGTGAAGGCGGGCAAAGCGTGGATCAACGGCTATTTCTACAACAACACAAGCGACCTTTCTTTGACGCTTGCAACGGCTGACGGCGTTTTGAACCGCATTGACCGCATTGTGGTTCGATGGGACTTGACGAACCGCGTTATTTCGGTGAAGGCGAAATCTTCTTCGTATTCGGCTTCCCCTACCGCGCCCGCCGTCGAGCGGGACGCGGATATTTACGAATTGGCAATCGCCGACGTTTACGTGGGCGCGGGCGTTACCGCGATCACGGGATCGAGCATTACCGACAAGCGGCTTGATACTACCGTTTGCGGCGTTGTAGCGGGGCTTGTCGATACCATCGACACGACAGCTTTTAACGCACAGCTTGAAGCGTGGTTCGCTGAATATCAGAGCGACAGCGCGGCGGAGTACAATTCCCTTGTATCGTATATGAATTCCTTGAAGTTGCAGGGAAACACGCAGTACGACGCGCTGGAAGAGTATTTCGCGGACTTCAAGACGGAAGCGCAAACGGAATTCGATGCTTGGTTTGAAGGCTTGCAGGACGTGCTGGACGATGACGCGGCAGGAAACCTTCTGAATATGATTACGGCGCTTTCCGCCCGCGTCGATCTGATCGAAGCCGTGATCTTCAACGATATTACCGATAATCCGTTCCTTATCTTGTTTGATGACCTTACAGGAATTACGACAACGGGCGTATGGAACGAGAGCTTACAGCGTATCGAATGTTAAAGCGGTACGCTTGCACGCGGGCGGAATTGTCGTGCATTATAGGGAACCTGTTTATCGAGCTTTCGCCGCCGTGCGAACGTTGCGGCGAAGATGCTTTGACGATCACGGGAACGACCGTAACCGGAAACAAAGGAACACTTTTCGTTACGGCGGCTGGGTTTGATTTCGAGGGGTGCGCCGAAGATGCCGTTACTATTGACCGCATACGAAAGGGACGGTGCATAAATGCAAAGGCAGGAACGAGGAAGGAAGGAGCCTTCGGAATTTAACGTGATTGTGAAGTGCAAAGATTTAATCAAGCACACATTCACGGTTACAAACAGCACGGAGCGTTTCCCGAAGAAATATCGCTTTACCCTTGTGAACCGCATACAGGACAAAGCGGTGGATATTTACGAATGCGCCCTTGAAGCGAATGAATTAAACCTTCTTGACGCGCAGGAATTCAAGGAACGGCAGAAGCTACAGGCAAAGGCAATGACCTATTGCAAAGAGCTTCTATTTTTCATAGAGCTTTCGCACGAACAGGGCTTCATATCAACGAACAGTTGCGAATACTGGTCTAAACTTGTGCTTGACGTGAAGTATATGTTAGCCGCGTGGAAAAAGCGGGATCGTGTGAGAGGGTGAACCGTTTGGGGTACATCTTGATACGCCTAATTCGTCGAACGCCAACAACGTCCGCAACGTCAATTCCGATGGCACGCTGAACAACAACAACGCTTACAACGGGAACAGGGGCGTTCGCCCGCTTCGGTGGAAAATGAGATCGAGTAGGCATAAGCCGAAAGCAGAATACCACCATCAAAGGAAGGTGTATCCCGCCGCCGCGATCCACAGCGGGGGGCAAATACAGGATCGCCGATGCCGGAGCATTCCGAACGGAAGGCAAAGGCTACGTACAGCGAGGATTTTTTATGACAGATTACGAGAAGATATACAGCTTCGAGAACCTATACAAAGCCTACCGAAAGGCGCGGCAAGGCAAGAGGTGGAAGGGAGCGGCGGCAAAGTTTGAAGTTAACCTTCTTGAAGCGCTGAACCTTTTAAGCTACCAACTACAAACAAAGAAATACACGCTTTCGCCGTATAACACGTTCGAGGTATACGAGCCGAAGCGCCGCGTGGTTATGTCGAACAGCTACAAAGACAAGGTTGTTCAACATTCGCTTTGCGATAACGTGCTTGAACCGATCCTTACACGATCGTTCATTACGGACAACTACGCTTCACAAGTGGGAAAAGGGACGCATTACGGGTTAGACAGGCTTCGGGAGTTCTTGCGGAGGTTTTACCGGAAAAACGGGATTGACGGGTGGATATTGAAGGCGGATATTTCCAAATACTTCTATTCCATTAGGCACGACGTGTTAAAATCCTTAATCCGCAGGAAAATAACCGATCCGGACGTTTTGTGGCTTGTTGAAATGATAATCGACAGCACAGAAGGAAACGTCGGAATACCGATCTGAAATCAATCTTCACAGCTTTTCGCCCTTCTCTACCTCAATAATTTAGATCACTTCATCAAGGAAAAGCTGGGCATTAAATACTACGGAAGATATATGGACGATTTCTTCTTGATACACGAAGATAAAGCCTATTTGCAGTATTGCCGCGCGGAGATCGAAAAACACGTTGCCGCGATCGGCTTGTCCTTGAACAATAAAACAAACATTTACCCGCTTCGGAACGGGGTGGATTTCTTGGGATTTCACACTTATTTGACCGAAACAGGCGCAGTTATACGGAAGGTACGCCGCCGAAGCAAAAACAATATGAAGCGCAAATTGAAGAAAATGCGCGGACTTGTGGAGCGGGGAAAGATCACGACGGCGACCGTCGAACAATCCTATCAAAGCTGGCGGGGACACGCCGCAAAGGGAAATTGTTATCACTTGATCCGGCGAACGGATCACTATTACAACAGGCTTTTCAATTCAAAGGAGGCGGAAAAATGTCAAAAGCATTAAGTTCCCTTGCCGTGGGAACAAAAATCGAAGTTCCGGTTCTTTCGGCGTATCAATCGCGCTTCGGTGCGAAGATAGTATTCAAAATTGCAGATAAGAACCATAGCGGGTATCCGGCGAATTCCGTTACGCTGATCGCCGAAAAGATTATCCAGCTTATGTGTTCAGATGCAAAGGAACCGAGTAACAGCAACAGCGACCGGAAGAATTACGGCAACAACAGGCACATTCATTCTAATATTTTGCAATGGCTGAACAGCAACGCAACGGCGGGAAAATGGTACAGCGCAAAGCACGGGCAGGACGCGCCGCCGACGAATGCGAACGTATGGGATAATAAAAACGAGTACGACGCTTGGGCGGGCTTCCTTGCTATGCTTGATCCGAAGTTTGTTGCGGAGCTTTTGAACACAACGCTTACCGTTGTAAAATCTTCAACGGACGGCGGCAGTTATGAAACCTTCGCGGCGAAAATGTTTCTTGCGTCCACCACCGAAGTGGGGCTTGCAAACGAAAACGGAATTGCAGAGGGTTCACGCCTTGCCCTATTCAGCAACGACGCTTCCCGCGTCGCCTACCCTACGGCGGAATGCGTAAAAAATTCGGAATACACAAGCGGAAGTCTGAACACGTCAAGCGGCTGGTATTGGTGGCTTCGCACGCCTGATTCGTCGTCCGCCTACGGCGTCCGCAGCGTCATTTCCGGCGGCGCGCTGAGCAGCTACGGCGCGTGGCGTGGGAGCTGGGGCGTTCGCCCGCTTTGCAATCTGCAATCTTCAATCTTGGTATCTGACAGCCCGAACGCAAGCGGAAACTATGAAATCATCTACAACGCCGCGCCTTCCGCGCCGCCCAGCATTACCGCGCCGGATACGGCGTACAGCGGGCAGAATATCAATATTTCTTGCGCGGAAGCCACCGATCCGGACGGCGACGCGCTGACCTACGTTTTCGAGAGAAGCGCGAACAGCGGCGCGTGGACACAGGTTCAGAGTTCCGCCGCCCGCACGTTTTCGGAAATGGTATCGACTTCGTGGAACACCCTGCAATACCGCGTGAAGGCGGTTGACACGGCGGGCAATTCTTCCGCGTACACGACAAGCGGAGCGATCGCGGTAATTCACAATCAGCCGCCCGTTATCAGCGGACAGAACGCCGATCTTGGCGTGAAGCGCGAGGATTTCACCTATGAATATAGCGTTACTGATCCGGATAAGGACGTTGTAAACGTTGTAGAAAAGATCGACGGAAGCCCGTTTAACACACGAAACAATATCACGCTGGGCGCAACGCTTACTCTTTCCGTAAGCGGCGATACCTTTACCGCGCTGACAAACGCCCAGCACACGATCGAGATTGTAGCGACCGACAGCGCCGGAAACAGCGCAACGCGAACACTCACGTTCACAAAGGCGATCAACAGCTTTGTAATTTCCCTTTCGGAGCCGCTGGAGGCAAACAGACAGCCGACGCGGTGCAATATCAATGTGAACAGAGATATTCCGGCTGGCGGCACGTTCAAGGTTGAAGCGTGCAATAATCCTTACGACGTTCAGCCCGTGTGGGAAGATTGCACGAATGCGGTAATTTCGGGACACGCGCACGTATTCAAAAACAAAACAAATACGGCGGTTCAGTTTGGCTTGAATATCCGTGTAACCGTAGAGCGCGGCAACGCGCTGACGGCGTGCTGGGTATCGGGGATCGGAGGTAATTTTGAATGAGCGTGAAACATAACAAAGACGGCGGCGGAAACGCGGAAATCAAGAAGGAATTGCAGGAAGTAAAGAAAGAAACACAAGAAGTAAAGACGGCGGGCGAAAGTGCCGCCGCCCTTCTTGCATTGTCGTTCAAGGCACAGATCGCACAGGATCGCGCGGCAAAAACGAACGTCATTTCCGACGCTATGATCCTGCAATCGGCGGAGGTTATCGAATATCCGGAATATGAGGACGCGCACGCCTATAACACCGTGGGCGAAATCATCAAGTATAACGGGAGATATTACGAGATTATCGCCGCGCACACGTCGAACGCCGTTTCTTATCCCGTTGAAACGACCTTCGCTTATTACCGCCTTGTAGAGCTTACACACACGGGAACGATTGACGATCCGATCCCCTATCCGGAAACGGCGGGGATCGTCGTAAACGTCCAGAACGGGAAATATTACAGCTACAAAGGAAAAGTCTATCTTGCAAAAGCGGATATGCCAAATTGCGTGTATCCGCCAGATACACCTTCCTTGTGGCAATGGGAAGAAGTAACAGGAAGGGAGGCATAACCGATGGAAGAAGGGATTTTAACCGCCCTTTCCGTAATTAGCGCGGTTTGCGCTATTGTGTTCGGCTATGTCGCATTCGTCCGAAATCGGGATCACGACAAAACGAAGGAGGCAAAGAGCGACGCAACAATCCTTACGGAATTAGGATACATCAAAGGCGGTATCGACGACGTGAAAGCGGAACAGCGAGAACAGCGAAAGACAAATACGGATTTCGTAGGAAGGCTTGTTTCGGTTGAAGCGTCGGCAAAACAGGCGCATAAGCGACTTGACCATATCGAACAACAAATTGATAACAAATGAAAAAAAGAGCGGGAACGGTTTATAAATGAGCCGTTTCCGTCTTTGTGTTTAGGAGGTATCCAGAATGAGCAACAGCACGCTGGCGGGCTATACAAGGATCACGAAGAACAGAACAAGCCCGCGAAATCATAAAATCGACACGATCACAATTCATTGCTACGTCGGACAGGTTACAGCGAAGCAGGGTTGCGATTACTTCGCAACTACCGATCGGGAATGTTCCGCGAATTACGTTGTCGGGAAGGATGGTTCGATCGGAAATTCCGTTAAAGAAAAGGATCGTTCGTGGTGCAGTTCAAACGAAGCAAACGACCAAAGAGCCGTTACAATCGAAGTGGCAAGCGACACAAAACACCCTTACGCCGTTACCGATAAGGCATACGCCGCGCTTCTTGATCTTGTAACGGATATTTGCCGCAGGAACGGGATCAAGAAACTTGTTTGGTCTACGAACAAGAATGAGCGCGTTAATCACTTGAACGGTTGCAATATGACAGTTCACAGGGATTACGCAAATAAATCTTGTCCAGGTGATTACCTGTACAACAGGCACGGGGAGATTGCGGCGGAAGTAAACAAAAGGCTTGGAGCTTCCACAGCGGAGCCGGAAACGCCTTCTTCCGGAACGGGTACGCTTTACAAGGTGCAGACGGGCGCTTTCAAGCAGAAATCGAACGCGCAGGCGCTGGAAAAGAAATTGAAGGCGGCGGGCTTCGATACCTACGTAGTGACTTCGGATGGCTATTACAAAGTACAGGTAGGGGCGTTCAGCAAGAAGGAAAACGCCGAAGCAATGCTTGCAAAGCTGAAAGCGGCGGGATATTCTGACGCTTTTATCACAACAGGAACCGGCGGATCGGCGGCACAGGAAATCAAGGTGGGAAGCAAAGTGCGCTTGAAGCAGGGTGCGAAAACCTACGACGGGAAAGGCCTTGCTTCCTTCGTGTATAACCGCGATCACGTCGTAAAGGAAATCAGTGGCGATCGCGTCGTGATTACATACGGCGGCGTAGTTGTCGCGGCGGTGAAGCTGTCCGATCTGACGCTTGTTTAATACACGGATTGCACGCGCGCGTTATCGGATCGCACGCCGTGCGATTTCGTGCGATCTATGGAAGGGGGAAATATGGGAAAGCGTTCAAGGCGCGGAAAGCGTCAAAAGAAGTTTCTTGCGGACGAACGTTTCGCAACAAAAGTTATTGTCGCGATCGGAATTACAACGGCGATCTTCATTGCGGCGCAGTATGTTTCTTTCCTCATTACGGGGATTGAACAAACAACGCTGATTACGTACTACTTTACCGCCGTTGTGATCGAGTGCGGCGCGCTTATGCTGAAACGTGTATCGGAAATCATTGCCGCAAGAGTGAAGAAAAAAGAAGAAATCGAACCGGAAACGGAAACAGACGAAAGCGAGGTTTTATAAATGATTGATCTTACACCCATTATGGAAGCGATTGCCGCCCTTGCCGCGGCTATTATTACCGCATTCGTAATCCCGTGGCTGAAAGGGAAAATCGACGCGGACAAGCTGGAGAAGATCGAATTGTGGGTAACGGTTGCCGTAGAAGCCGCCGAACAGATTTACGTGGGAAGCGGGCGCGGCGCAGAGAAAAAAGCCTATGTCGTGCAGTTCTTGCAGGAAAAGGGCTTCACCCTTGATCCCGACAGCTTGGACAAACTGATCGAAGCCGCCGTTTTCAATCTTCCGGAGTATATCGGACTGATTGAAGCGGAGGGCGAAGAGAACGACTAACACCGACAACGCCGCCCGCGTTTCCTCCTTCCGCGAAGCGGCTTTCGGCGGCGGGCGATCCCGTCGATAAAAAATTCCCCGCGAGGGCTACACGCCTTCGCGGGGCTTTTTTTGTTGGCATTATTGTTCCGGATCGGCGGGCGTTTCCGTTTCCGCCGTAGCGATTTTCCCTTTGATGAAACGATACAGTTTCTTACACCCTATCGCGATCCCCTTAAACAGGTAATAATAAATCTTGTAGATCGCCAAAAGCATAAAGTACAGACACCAGCCCGCGCCGATAATCATATACCACATAAAATAGAACATTCCGGCGACAAGCATAGCGCCACACCACAACAGGGCGTTGCGCTTATTTACGCGGATACCGAAGCCCAGCCGAAAACCAGTCATTCGTTTTAGTGTCTTTGTAAAGGTTACGAACATAGAGCAAATCCCCCTTTGAATTGTAAATTTTCAAGGCAGAATTTACCCATTCTGACCTTTAACACAATTATACGGCTTCCGCGCGATAAAATCAAGAATAAAGCGGAATATTTACACGCCGTTTGCAAATAATCAGAATGAAGAGGGATCGCGCACGATATGAAGATATATGACTATAACGGGAAAAAGAATATTTGCGGCGACCGCTTGCGGGAAGCGCGGGTTGTCCAGCGGCTACGGCAAGAGGATTTAGCCGCCAAAATACAGACGATGGGCGTTAATATGGAGCGGGACAGCATAAGCCGAATAGAGATCGGAACGCGGTTTGTATCTGATTTTGAATTGAAGGTATTTGCAAAGGTGCTGGGCGTTTCGGTTGATTGGCTTTTAGGAAACGAATAAAGGCGGCGGGCTTTCCCGTCGCCTTGTTTTTTCTTGTTTATTTTCAAAATCTATTGACATACTGCAATAAGTATGCTATAATTAAAGCATAGAAAGGAGGTGAAGAGAATGGCGCAAGACATAGGAAAAGCCTTGCAGGAGCTTTCAAAAGCGATTGAGAATAACGAAGCGGTGGAAAGCGTTGTTATCAAAATCACTTTGAAGAAGCAAAAACCCAGCAAGGCTTCAAATCCCAAAGAAAGCAAGTAGCTTTCATAGGCAGGGAACGGGCGGGAAACCGCCCTTCCCGTAAGCCCTATTATAATATAAATTGCCCGTGGCTGTCAATGGAACGGGCGGAAAGGGGCGTAATATGATTATTCGCAAAGGAAACAAGGAATACAGGGTTACAGAGCGGAGCGAATGCTGGGCGCTTTCCTGCACGATTGGCGGGCTATCGGTGGAATACAAGGTTCCGAAAGATATTTGCGCCAACGAAGAGGAATTGCGCGCCTATGTAGAAGCAGAAGAATTGTTTTAGAGGTGGCGAAAATGGCAGAAAAAAGAAAGACAAAGACTTCTTCGGCGGTAAAAAACCGCTATAATAATCGCGTGTACGGTTCTATTATCGTGCGCGTTCCGAAAGAGATGGCAGAAGCCTTCAAAGAAAAATGCGCCGCAACAGGTACGGCGCAAGCACAAGTTATCAAGAAAGCGATTGAACAGTTCTTGGCAGAATAAGCGAAACAACGGAGGGTGGCAGGATTTGCCGCCCTTTTTCTTTTGGAGAAAGGAGGAACGAGAATGCACAAGCATTTAACGTGGACGGATCGCCTTAAAATCGAAAAGGCATTGAAAGAGGGCTTGAAGCCCTGCAAAATTGCCGACCGCTTGCACGTACATAATACGACGATATACAGAGAATTAAAGCGCGGAACCTATACGCATTTGAATTCCGACTTAACAACGGAAGAACGTTATTCGCCGGAGATCGCGCAACAGCGATACGAAGAACACCTAAAAGCCAAAGGTGGAGAATTGAAGATCGGAAACGATTACGAATTAGCCGCCTTCATCGAAAAGAAAATCGGTGAAGAGGGATATTCACCCGCCGCTGTTATTGGAGAAATCAAACGGCTGGGGTTGACATTCAAAACGGAGATCAGCGAAAAGACAATTTATAATTACATCGACAAGGGCGTATTTTACGGGATCAGCCGCGAGAGCTTGCCGGAAAAAGGAAAGCGCAAACGGAAGTATGAAAAGGTGGAGAGGAAGAAAGCCGCCCGCACGTCGGCGGGCGAAAGCATAGAAAACCGCGATCCGGAAATAAACGAGCGAACGACCTTCGGGCATTGGGAAGGCGATTGCGTTTGCGGAAAGAAAAAGACAAAGGAAGCCTTGTTCGTACTTTCGGAGCGGTTGACGCGAAACGAAATCATTATGAAGATACCGGATCAGACTTCCGCCAGCATTGTGGCGGCGCTGAACAAGCTGGAACGCCGTTACGGGAAACGTTTTTCGCAGATATTCAAAAGCATAACTTTTGACAACGGATCGGAATTCATGGATTGCGCCGGAATTGAAAAATCCGTCTACGGCAAAGACCGGAAGCGCACGAAGGTTTACTATTGCCACCCGTACAGCGCATACGAACGCGGCACGAATGAGAACATAAACAAAATGATACGGCGGTTCTTGCCGAAAGGAACAGACTTCCGGAAAGTAACCGCCGCATATATTCGCCGCGTCGAAACGTGGATCAATAACTATCCGCGCGAAATTTTAGGATTTGCGACCGCAAGCGACCTGTTCGCCGCCCACCTTGCCGCCGCCTAAAAATATTTTTTAGTTTTTTCTGCTTTTACTCTTGACTTTTTCAAATGAAAGAAGTAACATTAAAAGCAGAGAAAGCCGAAACGGTTTTCCTGCTTTATTTTTTTATTCAGAGCGGCGAAAGGAGGCTTGAAAATGGACGGATATTCGTATTTGACGTTCGATCAGCGCCGCGAAATCGAAGCGCTATACAGCGACGGCGACAGAGTGGTGGACATTGCCGCGAAGATCGGAAGAAGCGTTGCCGCTATTTACGAAGAGCTTAAACGCGGGTACACGGGAGAGCTTGACGAAAACAAGCGTCCTGTATATAGCGCCGATCTTGCACAGACGACGGCACAAGAAAACATTAGGCGCAGGGGCAACAGACGCGCAGCAAATCAGTAATGGAAGGACGGCTATTCAATATGAGCAAAACAAACTTTGAAGCAATCACGGCGGGCGTGCAAGGGCTGGGGCGGTTCTTGCGTTCTCTTCCGATCATCGAAGCGCCGTGGGACACGGAATTTCAAAAGCGATATTGTAGCGGGTGCGCGGCGGAGAATTGCGACGCTTGCCCGAATGAGCGCTTCCGGAACAATCCGGAATGGTGGCTATCCCTTGAAGCGGATAGCGGGGTGGCGTTGTGAAGAGGAAACAAAGACGGATCGCGGCGGTTCTTTCGCTGGTGATCGTTGCGATCCCCTTTGCCGCCTTTATGCCGTGGAGCGGGACGGACGCGGCGGAGGAAATGCCGCACTTGTCGGCGGAGCCTTCGCCGATCATATCCCCTTTCCCGATCCTGACACTTGCGCCGGAAGAGGAAGAGCCGGAATACATACCGGACGCGGCAGAGGTTGAAGCGCTTGCGAAGATGCTTTACGGAGAAGCACGCGGGATCGCTTCGGATATGGAAAAAGCCGCGTGCGTTTGGTGCGTGCTGAACCGCGTTGACGATCCGCGCTTCCCCGACACGGTGCTGGAGGTTTTAGAAGCGCCCTATCAATTCGCCGGATATTCGGCGGATTATCCTGTTCTTCCGGAACTTGCGGCGCTGGCGGCTGACGTGCTGAAACGCTATCACGCAGAAAAAAACGGCGAAGAAAACGTCGGGCGGGTTCTTCCGGCTGAATACCTGTACTTCACGGGTGACGGGCGGAACAATCATTTCACGATCGGCTGGAAAGACGCTGAAACGTGGGATTGGAGCTTACAAAATCCTTACGACGATTAGAGAGGGGCGGCAATTATGGCAAAAGAAAAGAAGCGGGACAGCGGCTGGCAGTTCCCGAAGGCGCTTGAAATTGTGAAGTGCAAAGAGGGAAACAAAGAGTTTATGAAGGAACGTCCGGCGCGGCGACCGTTCGGGAACACGGTTCTTATTTGCGAATATCCGCTGGACGGCAACGCAATGCAGGAACCGAACGCGCGAATGATTACGTGGCGGCTTGCAAAGCGGGCGGCACGGGACTTCTTGCGCGTGTCCTTTATGACCTCGGCGATCGTAACGGCGACGAAGGCGGACAAGCCCTTCACCGTCGTTCGGGTTTACGGCAGATATTAACCGGAAAGGGGCTATTCAATATGGGTATAAAACAGGCGCTAAAAGAAGCGCGTGGGAATAGGTCGTTGAGAAGTTTTGCGCGGGAAATCGGAATATCGCACACACGCCTTGACAGCTTAGAGCGAGGATACGATCCGAGAACCGGAAAGAGCGTGAATATAACCATTGCAACACTTCAAAAAATTTCAAACGCAACAGGCGTTGATATTTCAACTCTTGTTTCGGAGGTGGAGAAGCAATGAATTTTGCTCAGAGGATAAAGGAAATTCGGAAAGGCATGGAAATGACGCAAAGCCAATTCGGCAAGTTCGTTGGAAAGGCGGAAAGCACGGTGCGGGCTTGGGAACTTGGTACGGCATTCCCTACTTGCAAAGTGCTAATAACCATCGCACAGAAAACCGGAAAAACAAGCGATTATTTGCTGGGTATATCCGACGAAAAGGAGGGCGGCGGCGGTGAATAGTGCGCTTCTATCTTCAAAGAAAATGGATTGGTGTACGCCGCAAGACTTCTTCGACCGTCTGAACGAGGAATTCGGCTTCGTGCTTGACGCGGCGGCGACCGACAAAACGGCAAAATGCCCGCTTTACTACACGCCGGAAACGGACGGGCTTTCGCAAAGTTGGGATCGCGGCGGTGCGGTTTTCTGCAATCCGCCCTACGGGCGCGAGATCGGCAAGTGGGTAAAGAAGGCATACGAAGAAGCGCGGGGGGGGGTACGCCGTTGTACTGCTTATCCCAGCGCGGACGGATACGGCGTATTTTCACGATTACATATACGGGAAGGCGGAAATCCGGTTCGTTCGCGGGCGGCTTCGCTTCACGGACGACGACGGCAACGCCGCCGATCCAGCGCCCTTCCCTTCTATGGTAGTTATCTATAACGGGGAGCGGGTGAAAAATGAGTGAGAAGAACGGCTATATCTGTCTATTAGGCATTGATCCGAAGGAAGTTCAAAAGTGTAATGCTTCCGAATGCCCTACTTGCGGCTGGGAAGCGGCGGAAGCAGAGCGCCGGCGCGCCTACCTTCGCGAACACGGCTTGACGCTATGCGCGGACGGCTTGCGCCGTCTGATTATTCCAAAGAACGGAGGTAACGAAGAAATGAAATACAAAGTATGCGACCATTGCGGCGCACACCTTGACAACGGGGAAACGTGCGATTGCCAGAGGGACGCGGAGGAAACCGACAGCGACGAAGAAAGGAGCGCAAACAATGATCGGAATTAACGAGGTTGCAAGGCAAATTCACGAAAATGCCGTCGAACACGGCTGGTGGGACGAAAAGCGCGGCTTTCCGGAGATTATCGCGCTTATTCATTCGGAGGTATCCGAAGCGTTGGAGGAATACCGCAACGGGCGCTTGCCTACGGAGGTTTACACCGGAAACGGCGGCAAGCCGGAAGGAATACCGATCGAGCTTGCCGACGTGATTATCCGCATTTTCGATTATTGCGGGTATGCCGGAATTGACATTGACGCGGCTATTACGCAGAAGCACGAATACAACAAAACGCGCCCTTACAGGCACGGCGGGAAGAAGTGTTGATGATGGCGGCGGAGCAGGTAAACCACCCAGCGCATTACAACGCGGGCGGGATCGAGTGTATCGACGCACTGGAAGCGGCGACGATCGGGCTTGAAGGGATAGAAGCCTTCTGCACGGCAAACGCGATCAAATACTTATGGCGCTGGAAGCGGAAGAACGGCGAAGAAGATTTACAAAAGGCTATTTGGTACATTAACAGGATCATTGATCGAGCGGGAAAACCGCCCGAGGAAAGAAAGGGGCTTTTCGATATGACGGAAAACAAACACGGATTCGAGCCGAAACAGGAAATCACGATCGGCGGGATCGCCTTCACGATCATTCAGACCGCCGAAAGCTGGGTGAAGTGCATTGCTTCGGAGTGCGTCGGCGAAGGCACTTTCGACGTGCAGAACAGGAACGATTTTGCCGCGTCCGATATTCGCGAGTTCTTGAACGGTGAATTCTTGCACAAGTTGATCGCGGCGGGCGCGCCGGAAGCAATGTTCGAGTATTTCAACGTGGACTTGACCGCCGACGACGGCTTGAGGGACTACGGCGGAGATCGCGTCCGTGTCGGGCTTATCGCGTGCGACGAATACAGGCTTCTTCGCGGCAACATTCCGGCGCTTCCGGATACTTGGTGGTGGACAGCTACGCCGGACAGCCCGAAAAATCCTTACGTCCGCAACGTCGTTTCCGTCGGCGCGCTGTTCAGCTCCAGCGCGTGGTATGGGGGCGTGGGCGTTCGCCCGCTTTGCGTTCTGAAATCTGAAATCTTGAAATCTTACCTTGACGGGGATATGAAGAAGCGCGCCGAAGCGGTGGATATGATGAAGCATATTGCGGCGGCGTGGAACATTCAGCCGGAAGAGGTTTTCGAGGAAGGAAGGTAATTCACAATGACAATGTTTGAATTTATGCAAAACGCCTTCTTCCTGCTTTGCGGGATCGCCTGTATTGCGGTGGCGGTGCTGATCGTATATTGCGTAATCGTGGCAATTATCCGCACTTGCAGGATCGACAGGAAGAGAGGTAACGGAAATGGACGAAATCAAGATCGACGCGGCAACGCTTGAAGAAGCTGGCGCGGCAATCGGGTTTATGTTCGCCGCATTGCTTCGAGGCTTCAAAGACGGTATGGACGCTTACGACGTGATGGAGGCGGCAAACGATATTAAAGAGGTACACGAAACCGAAGAGCCGTTGAAGCGTGATCCGGTAAAAACTGAAATTGGGGATTGCCGGAAGTGCTGGTGCGATCAATGCGAACGGCTGGAGGAATGCGAGAAAATCCGCGAAGGATACACGCCGGACGGGATACGCCCTTTCCCGTGCGTCGGTTGTGCGGATGGAATGCGCTTCAAACCTTGCGAAGAAACGAAATGCGAAGATTTCGTGCAAGGCGAAGGGCTTAACAATGGATAGACAAAAAAAGAACCGTCCTGTATGGGCGTACAGGACGGTTCTTCCCCGTTGAGGGGCGCGCCGTTTAAGGCTATTCAATACATTTGTTATTATAGCACGAAGGTGGCTTCTTGTCAAAGGAAGGCGGCTTGACGTATGCAAAGGGTAAAAAGAAGGATATTTTCGGGCGTTGTGTGCGAACAGGAGGTTTTCAACGTATCGGACAGGCTTACCGATATAAAGAAGGCTGAACCGCGCCCGCGCTTCAAGACGGAAGAAGAACGAGAACAACACAGGATCGGAATTTCGAGGAGGAAACACGCGCGGCTGGTTAACGAAAACTTTTCCCCGCGTTCATTATATAGCACGCTGACGCTGGACGACGAAAACGAAGTACATACCTTCAAGGAAGCGAAGCGCATACGTGATCTATTCGTGCGGCGGCTGAAATATGCCTTTCCCGATGCCGTGATCTTTATTTATTTAGGACGCGGCAAGAACACGAACCGCATTCACGCGCATATGCTTTCGGACGGCGTGCCGGAAGAAGCGATCAAGAAGCAATGGATTTACGGAAGTATCGTCCGGATCAACCACTTGCGCGAACACAATTATTATGACGGCGTAGATCACGGGCAGGATTACACAGGGCTGGCGAATTATCTTTTCGACCATTGGACACCGGAGCAAGGCGGACACCGTTGGAAGCAAACGCGCAACGCGCGCAAGCCGGAACGAGAAACGCCGACCGTTGCAAAGAGGGTTTACACGGAGAGCAAACCGCCGCGCCCGCCGAAGGGATACATATTAGTAGAAACGAAAAGTACGAAGTACGGATACCTTTATTTTAAGTATGTGCTGGAGCCGCCGAAGCGAAAACGGAAGCGCGCGGCGAAGGACGGTGAAAGCTGATTTCGGATCGGCATTTATAAAGCCTTGTAAATGTGTAACGTTTGGCGACGAAGCACAGCTTCGATCAAGAAGAAGCCTTGAAGATAGATTTTCGTTTATTCCCCGTCGCCTGTTTATCAGAGATCACGAACGGATCAGCCCGTCAAGGTTGCGAAGCACGGCGAAGCCGCTTGACCTTGACAGGGTGAACCGTGAGTGATAGGAACATGGCGGCGACGGGGAAAGAAAATCTATCAAGGCGGCTTCCCTTTTCCACAATGACAGGCGGGGAAATGTGCATAACGGATCGGCGCGGGGTTTATTCCTTTGAGCCTGTCCCCCTCCCAGCGGGAGGGGCGGGGGGGTGGGGGAAAAGACAAAGAAAGGGGTGATCGGCATTGCTTGAATTGAACAGGCTTTACAATCTGGACTGTATGCAGGGAATGCGGGAGTTTCCGGACGGCTTCTTCGACCTTGCAATCGTCGATCCACCTTACGGGATCGGGATTGACGGACAGCGGAAACGGGTTTGCAGAAATCCGAAGCATAACCGGAAAGAGCATTCGCGGGAAGGATGGGACAGCAAGCCGCCGACCGAAGAATATTTCAGAGAGCTTGAACGGGTATCCAGAAATCAAGTTATATGGGGCGGGAATTACTTTGTTCCGATGCTGAAACAGGCGCATAAAGGCTGGCTTATATGGGACAAGGGGCAACGCAGGCTTTCAATGTCCGATTGCGAACTTGCTTATACCAGCTTCGACACGCCGACACGGATTTTCACCTTGAACCGCGTTGAATTGCAGAGAGAAGGGACGATCCACCCTACGCAAAAGCCCGTAAAGCTGTATGAATGGGTTTTGTCCCTGTTTGCCCGAAAAGGTATGAAGATTTTGGACACGCACGCCGGAAGCGCAAGTTCCCTTGTCGCTTGCCAGCGGATCGGCGGGCTTGATTATGTCGGGTTTGAAATCAACGAGAAATATTACACGGCGGCAAACAGGCGGCTTGAAGAAGAAAAAGCGCAAATGCGCCTGTTTGATCTGCTGGAGGAACAGGAAAAGGCGGCGCAAACGACGCTGTTTTGACGAAGGGAGGAAACACAATGCAGAAAAAGACGCTTTACCTTGCGGGGAAGATCACGGGCGATCCGTTCTACCGCTCAAAATTCTATGAAGCGCAGAAGAAGCTGGAGGACGGCGGCTTTATTGTCGTCAATCCGGCGTTACTGCCTTCGGAGGGCTTCACGTGGGAAGCCTATATGCGAATGTCGGGCGCAATGCTGACCGAATGCGCCGAAATCTGTTTCCTTCCGGACTGGAAAGAGAGCAAAGGCGCAAAATACGAGTTCGGCGAAGCGATCGCGCAGAACAAGCCCTTTTTCTTCTTCGAGGATTGGGAGGTGAAGCAAAATGCGGAAAAATAGCACGCTTCCCCTTCCCGTTCCTACGGAAGCCGAAGAACAAATTGCGCTTTTTGAATGGGCGGCGCTTCAATCGGGGCGCTTTCCGGAATTGGCGCTTTTGTATCACGTTCCGAACGGTGGAAGCCGAAACAAAATCGAAGCGGCGCGCCTTCGGGCGCAGGGCGTAAAATCCGGCGTTCCCGATCTATGCCTTCCCGTTGCACGCGGCGGAAATCACGGGCTTTACATCGAGCTTAAACGACAGCGCGGCGGAAGGATCAGCGAAGAACAGGTGCGCTGGATCGACGGGCTTTTGAAACAGGGTTACGCGGCGGCGATCTGCAAGGGATGGCAGGAAGCCGCAGACGTAATTATCGACTATCTACGGCGAGAAACGGAGGGCTGAAAATGGCGAAGAAAAAAACGGGCATTTCCGAAGAGTTGCGCGAAGCAATCAACGAAGCCGCCCGCGCGGGTGCTTATGAAGCGTACAAGGACACGGCGGGCGCTTATGTCAATTACTTCAAGGCTATGGAAACGCTTTTGTATAACTACAAGAAGCTGGCGGCGCTTGTCGCTGATGAAGAAGGCTATTGCGAAGTGGAGTATCACGCAGGGCGAAAGACCTTCGCGGTGGGCAGTAAAAGCACGGGATACTACGAGCAGAAAACCGAAGCCGATATTGTCGAGGAAATGCGGGAAGAAAAAAGGCGGCAATATCGGGAAACGAAGTACGGCTTCGAGCGATTGGAGAGGGCTATAAACCTTTACCGCGATCGCAAGGAATTCACGGTTGTTCGTATGTACTACTTCGGCGAGGACTACGAAGGCAGACCGCGCGAGAGCGGCAAGCCCTACACGTGGGAAGAGCTATCGGCAGAGCTTGAAGAAGCGGGCGTATTGAAAGGCGTAAAGACAGCTACCAGATGGCGGAACAAGATCGTAAACGATATGGCGGTATGCGTATTCGGGATCGCGGCGGCGGTGAGCGCGGCGACCTATCGGCGCAAACAGGGCGAATAAGTGTCCTTTTTGGGGAAATCTTTGGGGTTGGACAGGACAATATCAATATGCTATACTGTTTACGATGAATTCTTACGCAATACACATACGCGCGAATAGCGCCTTTTCGGAGCAATCCGGAAGGGCGCTTTTATTATGCACGGGAAAGGAAGGTGCGAGTATGAAGCCGTGGGCAGAGCAGTTCTATAACAGCGACGCTTGGCACGCTTGCCGCGATGCCTTCTTGCAATCGAAGGGCTACTTGTGCGAACGTTGTTCTACGCCGCACGATCCCGTTGTTGCAAAGATAGCACATCACAAAACATACTTGACGAAGCAGAACGTAAACGATCCGAACGTTGCGCTTTCGTGGGACAATCTCGAAGCTCTTTGTCAAGACTGCCATAACAAAGAACACCATCGATCGAAGCGGAAAAAAAGATATTCGTTTGACGAAAACGGAAACGTGATACTCCCCCCTATTCGCCGAGAATTTAGGG
>ERZ1026932.82-NODE-82-length-36798-cov-6.711346_pt1 | contig 36798 bp, 48 predicted proteins | sample MGYA00519570_ERZ1026932 | MGnify/ENA primary metagenome ERZ1026932 (study PRJEB26926, sample SAMN06164826) | human gut metagenome | biome: ENVO:00009003; feature: ENVO:2100002; material: ENVO:00002003 | host: Homo sapiens | place: USA | collected 2012 ... | reverse complement strand
AAGCAGGCAAGGAAGAGTAACAAAACAACAAGTAAAACGACACAAGCAGTATGAACGTTAAGACAGTTAAGAAGCCAAAGCGAAGGGTTGATATTGGCTACGTCAGCCGATTCAAGATGCAGGCATACGGATATGATAATCTATATCCGCAGAACCTCGCACGCATCACTGAAGCCAGCGGTACGGCAATGCTGTGCCTTAACCGATATGCCCGATTCATTGAGGGCTACGGCTTTGATAGCGACATTCTAGCAGCGTTGACGATGAACCAGCAAGGGGACACGGCGGACGATTTGCTCCGGAACGTAGCGCAAGACCTCGCACGCTTTGGAGGCTTTGCCCTTCATGTGAACTACAACGTTCTAGGGCAGGTGTCGAGCGTGAGCCACGTACCCTTTGAGAATTGCCGACTGGAAGAGACGGACGACAAGGGGAACGTGGCGCACGTCTTGCTGCATCCAGACTGGGAGCAGAAGAAAACGAGGAACGGAAAGCGGTTGATGGTGAACGACAAGACTATCGAGCGCATCAACGTCTTCAACCCCGACCCCGACATCGTTCTTAAGCAGATTGAGAACGCTGGCGGCATCGACAGCTACAAGGGACAGATTCTGTGGCAGAGCCTAGACGGACAGTTTATCTATCCGACAGCCAGCTACGATTCAGCCATCACTGAGATTTCAACCGATGAGGGACTTGGCAACGTCAAGATGAGAAACGTCCGCAACAACTTCCTAGTATCGTGCATGCTCGTAACCAAGAAGGGTGTTCCGAAGTTCAACGAGGAAGGAGAAGAGGTGGAGAGCGGACAGATGATTTCCGATGAAGACCTTTTGCAGTTCCAAGGGGACGAGAACACAGCGAAGATTCTTGCTGTAGAGGTGGAGAACGAGGAAGACGAACCAAAGGTTGTCGCCTTCCCAACTAAGAACTTCGACAAGGAGTTTTCCGTGACTGACAGCAGCGTTATCGAGCGCATTTACGCACAGTTCCACCAAGAACTCTTCTACTCCATCCGTATCGGCAAACTCGGCTTTAGCGGTCAAGTAATGCAGGATGCGTATGAATACTATGCCGGAGAGGTGACCGTTGAGCAGAGATTCATTGAGAGAGCCTTCAAGAAGGTGTTCTCTGCTTATGTAGACCCTGCCCTGCAAACGTTAGACTTGACCTTGCAGCCATTGAAGTATATCAGCAGCGAGGTCGCAGGAAACAATACAATTGATTAAGACCATGGCAGAAGAAAGAACATCATTATTGACGGTTGAGCAGTTCAAGCAGCTAGCTCGACCTACTGGCAACCATATTGACGAGGAAGAGGTCAAGGTATTCATACGTGAATGCGAAGACAGCTTCATTATCCCGGCTATCGGTTATGAGAGGTTCAAGGCTTCCATCGGTCAAGGTGATTTCGGGGATTCCGTTCTTCCGGGATTCAATGCAGATACCTTCATTGACGGTGGCGAATACTCTGTCGATGGCAAGGATTCGAGCAGTAAGGATATCAAGGTCTTGAAATATACGAGTGGAATACGTAAATCGCTTGCATATTTCGTGTATGCGAAGATATTACGCTCGGATGGTACAATTGTCAGCCGGAGCGGTGCAATGCGTCACAGAGACGATTATTCAGACCATGTTGACGATTCATCGCTTAAGCAGTACAACGACATCATGGGGATGGCAGAGAGTTACTTATCAGACGCCCTTCTGTATCTTAAGGCAACAACGAAGACTGGTGAGGTCAAGCCGCATCGAAGTACAAGGGTAAGGATTCATGCAATCGGAGATTAGCTTATGGTTGAAGTATCAGACATTTTAACTCGCTCGAAAAGAGTGAGAGACGAGACACAGGTCGGTGGGAATACGGCCAGCAGGGTTGGTGGTATTCTTGTCGACTTGTGTCAGTTGGTGAAGACTGGTGGTGTCGAGGTTCCATCCAGAGATACGAGATTTCGGGGTGAGTGGTCCGAGATAGTTGCGAATAGCGACAATCCATACGTATGCGATGAGACTACAATCGATAGCGTATATTATTACGGCTGCAAGTACTTCTGTAAGAAGGACATAACGAAACTGCCGCCTACGTATCCGTTCACGGATTGGGGATTCCTTGAAGGGAATCCGTATTTTTACCTGCAAATGACTTCCTCGAAGTTCTGGAACTTCCGCATCAGTCAACTATTGAAGGTAGACAAGGACGGAAACTTCCTTCCGTTCACTACTCTTGAAGTGACCGGATTGCTGTATAATCAGGACGTGACCGGATTCATGTACAACGTTGTATGGACGAGAGATACAGGACGCCCGGATCAAGATTACGCTTGGAACAACACGCACAAGAATATTGGAACTTCTCTTCCTCTGACCTACAATGATATCGGTGGCAATGATTACAAGGCAGGAACTACGACATTCAAGTGTACTGCGCAGATTGATGCCGGAAAGACAATATTCACAGAAGAACAGGAAATCAAAATATAGACAATATGAAAGAATTAGGAAAAAGCAATCCGAAAGAGCTATCTATAGAAACAACTGCCTACTCGCAGAGCGTATCTATTGAGAACATCGGAGCAATCACGAACAGACAGACGTATGATGCTGCCAGCAAGACCTATGAGCCGGACTTCTCGCAGCGCCCATGCCAGCTCTTCCCTAAGTGCTTCCTCATTGACCCGGACAATCCGGTACAGACGGAAGTCTTCAACAAGCAGCTTGATTCCTTCAAGTGGTTTGAGGTGACATCGGAGGGGGAAACGCTTATCTATCCGAGTGCAGATGCAAGCGGAATCAAGGCTGGCTACGAGGTAGAGAAGAATGGCGAGTATAAGGGTATGCTCTACGTCAAGTCTAATGGTAAGATAGGCAATCGCAGAACCGTCAAGTTCATCGCTACATGGACAGACCCATTGAGCGGATACATCTACAAGTTCCAGGCAGCAAAGCCTATAACGGTTGAGGATATTACGGAAGCAAGGGCTACCCTGTCTCTTGATGCGCCATCCGCCATCCGGTGGAACCCGATGCGCATGCCTGCAGAGCAGACCATCAACGCAAAGGTCTTCGTTGGTAACAGCGACATGACCGATAGTGATAAGGTCAAGTTGTGGTGGCTGCGAATTCTCTGCGATGGAACAAAGGAGCCGATTACGGCAGACGATGAGACCACGAGCTGGGAGATTGATACCATTACGACATCTGAGAGCGGACAGATCACGGGAATATCAATCAATCGTGAGATGATAGGGGATTCCATATCTTACGAGGTTCATGCGGTGTACAATGCAGATGGGGTATTTCCGAAGTCTTACTCTAAGACAGACGCGATAGAGACTACTACCATCGCAAGGTATATTCCGAGCCTTAATATTACGTATTCCGGCTCTACGACATCAATCGCTAATGGTGTCTTGTCTATTCTCTGTACTGCATTCGTCTCTGATGGTGCCGGAACACTCGATGCGTCCGTCTGGAATGAATACGCAAGGGCTCGTTGGGCATTCGTCAATTACTCCATCGATGAAGACGGAAACAGAACTGAATCCGAGAAGCTCATCGGCTACGGAACGGAAATGTGGATTCCGGTAGAGCAGAGTAAGTTCCTTCGAGTGACATTGGAAGACCGGGGAAACTACGTTGTTCTCGTTGATGACAAGGGCAAGGTTCTCGAAGATGAAGCCGGAAACAAGTTGATAGAACGTGAATTGATTAATTAATAATATTATGGGATATTACATCAAGGTAACTAAACAGGTGGCTTCTCGCATCCTATCCGATGGAGTGAAGCCAACGAAGACTGCTGACGGAAACTGCATCGTGTGGCAGTCTGAATTGAACGGAGTTGAGGGTGTCAATCTCTCTGAGAGAGCGGCAACTGTTGGCGGTGTCATTCTTACTGCCAAACAGGCAAAACTGGAGATTGCCGGAGTAGAGCATTATTCCGAGTGCTATACACCAGCCGCCTATGGTGGCGAGGATAAGATAAGTGATACCGGGCAGGAGACTGCTGAGTATACACAGACGGTCAAGGACCCGGAAGTTATCGGTGCATCATCAGCCGATGAAAAAGAAGTCAAACCAAGTAAAAAATAAAAGCAATGAGCAAAGGAACAGTAACCGGTCAAGTGACCGTGATATCTGATGGTACAACGTTCTTCCCGATTCTACAATGCACTATCGGAGACTTGTATCAGTCTTACAAGGGAGATCCTGCATCGCCTACGAATGTGTCTCCTAATTTTGAGACTATCGAGAGTAAGCCGTTGATTGTCTTCCAGGCATTCTCTGCACAGGAAGCGACTGGTTCAACATATAATCTCGCCAATGCAACTGCGAGATGGTACGTTGATAATACTCTTATTTCTTTCAATGAGGATGGCGTATCAACAACAGCCTTCAATGGAGTGAGCGGACATTTCACGAAGTCTACGACTGACGGAAATCCATCCCTTAAGGTCAACAAGAACCTTGTCAACATCAATGCCGGAAACTCATTTACGATTAAATGCGTGACAACGATATCTGTCGACAATACTTCTGTTGACTTGACTGCCGTCATCCCTGCGACAGTTGTGCTCGGAACGGAAAATACCAAGAAGGTTACGATTGTGGCTACAAGCACGAAGAATCTCTTCACTATTACCGAGAAGGGCGGTTCATGTACGGTTGCTGCAATGGTTATTTCGGGCGATGTTGTATCAACTGATACCTATACGTATAAATGGTACTACAACGCTGACGATGGCGACTGGACGCTCAAGAAGAGCGGAACAGAGAAACAGTTTACAATCAATGAAGCAGACGTAAATTCGTCTCTCCTCATCAAACTGGAAGTATACAAGGGAAGCGAGTTGTACGGCATGGATACGCAGAGCATCAATGACGTTTCAGACCCTTATATCTTATTTCCTAACTGCTGCAGGGAAGGTACGAATGAACTGCGTGCAGAAGCGGTAAGACGCAAGGAGACTGGCAATCTTGTCTACAAGCCGCAATTGTACAGACGTGGAAGCTCAACACCGGAAACCGGATACAAGTTCAACATGTTCTGGTATGATTACGCTGGAATCAAGGTTCTCTCCTACGAGAATGCTGCCGAATTCACGGTTCCGATAAAGACTATCACGGAGCACAGCGGCTTAATCTACGTGTTGCAGACAACAATATAATATCGCGCCTATGGAGGGGAAGAACGTATTGGCTTCGGTAACAGGCAATGTTCCTGTAATCGAAGAAGGAGAGAAGGGAGCGAAGGGTGCAACAGAACGCCCTCGCTCTTGGGAAGAAATCCCGGATGGCTCTGCAATTGAATCCGGAACAGGCAATGAACAATGGATTGATATTGTTCTGTATGGGGATGATTTCTACCAGTGCATCAGATCATTCACGAAGGGTAATGGTGTCGTACCTACGAACACGATATACTTCAAGCCTATCACTGACTACAAGCGGCTTGCAACTGGGTTATTTCTCGCAAGGAAAGGCTACATCAAAAACCTCATGGTTAATGACATATACATAACAGGCGATGGCACAGAAACCGGAAATGTTCTACTGAAGGCTGATAAGGACGGAATCACGTGTAACACAGGAACATTCAAGAATGTAGATATAAGCGGTAAGGTCACTGCAACGTCCGGCTTCGTTGGCAACTTTACAATTGCAGATGGTTCTATCAAGTATGTGTCTGCCGCGAAGACCTGTGAAGTTTGTACTGACTACGTGCAGTATGTTGACTTATCGAAAACCCAGTCTCTTTATTTCGGATATGGAGATTCCGGGGTGAAAGCTGAACTTAGAGGAAAGGATGAAGACAACAATGATATGGTATGCAAGATGATTGTTACTCAGGACGAGAATAAACGAAAGCAAATAGGACTGGTTTCGCAAATGAGCGGATTTCGCTCAAAAATAGCACCTAACGAGTTGTATATTGGAGATTTCTTTAAGAGAGCTGTTATGGTACAGATAATTAGGAAAAAATCTTCGTTACAGAGATATTCTCTCCCAAAAGCAGGGATTGGCTGTTATATAAGTTCAGAAGATAGCGAAATGAATCTAGTTCTTAGAGGGCTACGGTCTGGGTCTACAGGCTCTGTTTGGTCTATAGGTGAGATATATGAAGAAAATGGTTTTTTGAAAATTTACAAAGGATTTTAAAAAGGAATAATTATGGCAATTTCAACAATTAAGGCTGGTGACTGGCTGAAGGCGAATGGTCAGATCATCACAGACGCTAGCAAAGCTAGTATGAAGACTTATCTTGAACAGAACTTTCGTCCTTTGCAGGATGGTGTCTACATCGGCAAGATGCAGAATGACGGATGGGGTCCTCAGACTGGAGATGAGACTGCAGTAATCGGTTCGTATAAAAGAATCGAACCATGGCAGACAACGAACATCGGTATCACGGCTGCCGATGCTGATGCTATCGTTATCCAGCATGGCGGCTACAGACTGGGCATTGCTCTGACCGAACCATCAGCAGCGATAAAATGGGGAAGCGTGCAGGAGAGTAATTCCATCGGCTACAAGCAATCGAGCGACCTTAACACCTTCGATGGCAATGTTCGTACTGCTGGCATCATGGCGAGTAGCTTCTACAAGAACGATGCCCCTAAAACGTATGGTGTCGCTTACTGCTGGAACTACATGACGAAGCGCACGGACAATGGCAAGCCTTGTCAGATTGGTAAGCACAACTGGTGGATGCCGACTATGGGAGATTTGTCGCTCATACATCAGCACTTCGAGACTATCAATCTCGCCCTGCAGCGCATTAAGGATGCCGGGAAGCAGTCTGTATCACTCTTGCAGCGGACGTATTACTGGTCGTGTGTAGAGAATTCGGGCACGTATGCGTGGTATCTGCATTTTGACGCAGGCTATCGGCTCAGCCATGGTAAGGTTGACGCCAGCTATCGGGTGCGTCCAGTTACGGCATTTTAACTCTTTATCTCTTTTTCTCTTTAACTCTTTCCGCTCGCAGAGCGGCAAGCAAGGTTGAAGGGAATAAGAGATGCGAACATATTTAATAATAAGTAGAACAAAAAAATAGTGCAATAAAAAATGGCTATCGCAAGCAGTCTTCCAATATACCAGCAGACTTATGAACTGGTCAGTAATCTCGTAACATGGACGGAGAATTTTCCACGGAAGTACAAATATACCTTGGGAGAGAAACTCATCAATGTTGCTCTGGAGTTATTCGAGTACATTCAACTCGCAAATATGAGCATCGAGAACAGATCACGACATCTGACCGGATTCACAATCAAGTTGGAATTATTGAAGACCCTGCTGCGTCTCTGCTTCGATAGGAATCTATTCTCTTTGAAGCAGCAGGCTGACATTTGCAGACTTACGACCATCATTGGCAGACAGGCTACAGGCTGGGGAAGGTCGGGCAGGGTTTAGTACTGGTCCGATTTAAAAAGTGAGAGCATGATGCGGCTACGGCTCATTGTGGAAACGATTCTCTTAATTAATGGTCTCGTCACTGTCAAGCTACATTGTCAGTTGTACGACATTGTAGAGCAGTTAAGATGTTTAGAGCGAGAAAATAGCGGACGAATTACTGGTCGTGTGTAGAGAATTCGGGCACGAATGCGTGGAATCTGAATTTTGACACAGGCAATCGGAACAACAATGGTAAGGTTGACAACAGCAATCGGGTGCGTCCAGTTACGGCACTAGTTAAGGAAAAGTGGAGAACAAATGGTAATGGTAAAGGGAGAGGATATTTTGATAGCGCATTATGATTGTTACAAGGGGAAGGCATCTTCTCCGGACGCAATCAGATTCGTTGTAAATCTGTTCGAGAACATCACAGACTTGACGGATAGTATCAACAACAGGAGCTATCAGCCTTTGCCATCCATTACATTCGTTGTCTCCAAGCCTGTCTACCGTGAGGTCTTTGCTGCGAATTATCGCGATAGGGTTATCCATCATTATATTGCGCTGAGGCTTGAACCTTTATTCGAGGGTATCTTCAGCGACAGAACCTTCAATTGCCGTGTCGGCAAGGGGCAGTTGGCTGGCGTCAAGCAATTGGCGGCAGACATCAAGGAAGTGAGCGAGAACTATACGAGGTCTTGCTGGTGTCTCCGGGGCGACATGAAGGGGTTCTTCATGAGCATTGCAAGGAAGGAACTTGCAGACAAGGTCGATGCGTTCATAGTTGAGAACTATAAGGGAGACGATATCGAAGACCTGCGCTATCTTTCTCGCATCACGATTATGAACGACCCAACGAAGAACTGCATCATGCGTTCTCCGAAAGAGGAAATGGCAAAAGTTCCTGTCGGTAAGACGTTGCGAACAAGTAAGAAGGGGTGCGGATTGCCGATTGGAAACTTGACAAGTCAGCATGACGCAAACTTCGACTTGAACGACTTCGATTGGATGTTCGACATCTTCCTTCATATATACTGGCATGGAAGGTATGTTGACGATTTCTACATGATTCATGCGCAGAAGGAAGTGTTGATTGCTTCGATTCCGAAGGTCAGAGAATATCTGGCAAGAATAGGCATCACGCTCCATCCTCGGAAAATCGAGTTGCAAGAGTGCAGCCGGGGTGTCAAGTTTACCGGGATGGTTGTCAAGAATGGAAGAATCTACGCAAGCAACAGGACGGTTGCCAATTTCGAGAATCTCATCCACCACATGAACACCCTGCCGGAAGATTACTCAATCGAGCAACTGGAGCATTACGTCAGTTCGATTAATAGCTATCTCGGCTACATGAAGCATTGTGACAGCTACGACATCAGGAAGCGCATCATTCTTAAGATGGATTTGCGGTTCTATCGGCATCTATATGTTCAAGGTCACTACGAATGTGTTCGCATAAAAAATAAGTACAAGAGACGAAATATCGTAATAAGGAAACTCGAAAACAAGAAGAATACAATCATTCTCCTAGATAATTATTATTGTAATGGTACGAATACCAACGGAAAAAGAAATCGGCAAGATGCTGGATGATGGTTTCGTTGTCGTAATAGACAGAAAATCAATAACAAAAGAAAATAGACATGAACGAAGTAATACATGAATTCCAGGTGCAGCATCTATATCTATGCACCTTTGTGATTTTTATCTGCTTCGCTACAATTCTGATTGCCATGACGATTGATTTAGTTGCAGGCATTCAGAAGGCGAAGGAACTGCATGTTGCAAGAACGTCAACTGGATTGAAGAAGACGTGCGACAAGGCAAAGAAGTATTTCTCTACATTTCTCACCGCTGCGCTTATGGACGTAGCTACGTGCATCATCTCTCCCTTCCCGATATTCTCCATCGCGTGGACGGTATATCTGCTTTCGTGCGAGTTCAAAAGTATCAGAGAAAAAGCATACGAGAAGGCCGAGATACGCAAGCAGGACCGCACGATGCAAGTAATACTGGAGAACAAGGACGAAATTGCGAAGGCGGTTGTCGAGATAATGAAGGAAGAGCGGAAGAAAGGAGGAGACAATGAGGATAACTAGAGCGCAACTGGTAAAGGTAATGCCGAATGCAGGCAGCAGGGCAGACACCTACCTTCCAATCATCAACGGATGGGCAGAGCATTTCCACATCAACACCCCACTAAGGATGGCGCACTATCTCGCACAGATTGCCCATGAAAGCGGTGAGCTCAGATATACAAAGGAACTGGCAAGCGGCAGAGCCTACGAGGGCAGGAAAGACCTCGGCAACACCCAGCAGGGCGATGGCGTGAAGTATAAGGGCAGAGGATTGATACAGATTACCGGGCGAGCCAACTACCGGAAGTATGCCAATTATTGCGGCTTCGATGTTGTGGGCAGTCCCGAACTTCTGGAGCGTTCTCTGGGAGCAACGAAATCCTCGATGTGGGTATTCGACACCTTCGGCTGCAATGAGTTGGCAGACCAAGACAACTTGAAGGCTATCCGCAAGCGCATCAATGGCGGCTTCAATGGACTGGCAGCCTGCGAGAAGTATTTGAAGCGAGCCAAGGCTTCCTTGGAAATCGAGGTGCTTGCATAATAAACACATCAATCAAACATTTCAAAGTATGGAAAATTCAAGAAAAGGGCGAAATTTGCGTTCTGTGGCGTTATTTTTCGCTATGCTTATAATTGCCACACTTTTGATTTTTGGCTGTTCCTGCGCTAAATCAGCGCAAAATAACACGGTTTATCACGACAGCGCACACACCAGTGTAAGACGTGACAGCGTGAACCAGCGACAGATCCACTGGCAGGACACCCGGCAGCACGACAGCATATTCAAGCAGGACAGCGTGCTGGTGTACATCAAGGGAGACACCGTAATAAAGGAGCGGTGGCACAACCTTACGACCACCAGATGGAAGACATCGACCAGGACGGACACCATCGTGGGCGACATTTACACATTCGTGACCGACACCATGAAGGTCAAGTATTACGTGAACCGATACAAGACCAAGGAGGTAGAGAAACCAGTGAGCACATGGCACAAGATAAGATTACTCGCTGGCGATTGCGTATTGCTATTCCTGCCAATCTTTGCGGTTCGCTGGATAAATGAGCGCATCAAGAAGAGAGCTCAATAGGTTCAATCATAATATCTTTTAAAGGGCAGGGAGCGCAGGAGAACGTTTCTCTGCCCATTTTTTTGTGCGAAGAACACTACCCTAGAACGACCGAAAGTCGATGCAGAATGAAATCAGCACTCCGTAGGTAATGAATGTCCGATGCACCCAGCAGAAGCCATAGGCTAGGCTGATGATGATCCAGACAATGAAGCCGAAGAGCGAGCAGTCGAATATACACTCCGTGAGTTTTACCCGAATGCCGAACGAGAGCAGAGTGCAGTGAACCAGCATTACAAGCGCACCCACTGGAGGGATAATGCCTATTATCAACCTGCTGGCTTTCCACAGCCAGCTTTTCCCGAGGGCGGCAAGAAGAACCTTCTCCTTCCGCTCTATGAAATCCTCATCTTTCATCGTTACTTAGAATTTTAGTTGATATTGTACCTGGAGCGAGAACTAAAGTTCACGCAACCACTTCTGACCTTTCTTTGATTTCAAGAAAATGCCGAATGCAATGGTCATTCCCAATGCCATCACGTTAAATAACAAGAATGCATCCATAATCTTTATTTTTTAAATTTCATTATATAATTTGCAAGGTACGCAAGTGATGCGCCACAAGCCACACCCGACACCAAGCAGACTTGATGAACCGCCTGCAATGGGTCACCAGTTAGTAGAGGAGACAGACCACCGACAGCAACGCTTCCGTACATCATTTTCGAGCAGTCGTACAGATACCCAGCCAAGAGCTTTCTTCTGTCCGTCTCCCTATCGTCTGTTGTTTTTTGACTAACCATACTTTTTCATTTTGCAAAGTTACTAAATTATTTCTGCCCGACAATGGCAAGCAGCGTTTTTACTTGACTTTGCAGGAACTCATTCTGTTCTCGCAGCAGTTTATTCTCAGCAGCCAAGGCAGCATCACTACCAAGCGACTGGGAGACATTAGGACTGTTCGAACCATTAACATTTGAGCCTATAACAGCCTCTTCCATCTCGGCAGGGAGTGGAGGGGCACATCTATCGATGATTGCCTTTATTGCAGATATAAAGTCCGATTTCAGACTTTTAGCCTTTAACTTGCCATTCAGATTTTGTGGGCTTGTGCCCAGTTCTTCAGCAACAGAAGCAAGAGATAACCCTCTCTGCTTCAAATATGTTTTCATTTCTTCACCAGTCATAGTTAATTCTAAATAAATTAAAACTAAAGTAAACAATTTATAAATATAAACACAAATGTTTGTGAATATAAATATTTTATTGTATCTTTGCAAACGATTTCAGAAACTAGTTTAAAAACTCATTTGCAAAGATAAAGAAAATAATTTAAAATACAAATAAAATGGGAGAAAATTTTAATTATGATTTTCGGACACCGTTGCAGAAGCAGCAGGACGAACGAAAGAAGAACATCATAGCGATGTTTGCAGATTTCAGAGCAAAAGCACCTGCCGAGACCTCAGACAGCAGAATAATGCTCGCAGTATCACAGCGTGTTGGTTGCACCCAGCAGAACGTGCGTGTTATCCTCATAAAGGCTGGAGTGATAACGCCAAAGAAGAGACGTGCCGTACGCAAGTAATCAAGTGGAACAATTAAAACATTCAGAGTGTATGAAGAAGTTTATCGAGATTATCACAAGTGATGAAGTATTATCCCTGGCATTTGCCATCGTATTAGTAACTTTAATCTTTTGGAGGGCTTAGTTATGACGAACGAAGAACCAAACGTATCGGATGCAGGCAGATACACCATGACAGAAACCTGCAAGGTATTGGGTATCCATCGCAACACCCTGCGCAGATGGTTGCAGGCTGGTAAGATTAAGGTCAAGTTTCGCAGAATCGACAACCGCAAGGTCTTCGAGGGCAGCGAGATTAAAAAAGTCTGGAGGATTGCCCTATGATGAATGCCTACGAAAAAGCGAAGCAGCTGACCGCCAAGTGGGAGCAGGAGCGAAAGGACAGCAAGCGACTGGCAACCATGAAGGAAGCGGAAAGACGCATTCAGGTAAGGGAGTTCGACAATATGCTTTGTCTTTCACTGGACGGAGTTCCGGTGCTCCCGATGAGCGATTTCAACAAGCAGACGCTTGCGGACGCACGTCTGACATTCTTTAACTATTTAATCAGACGGTAAGAACGTATGGAACCAAGAATTATTGAGGAGTGCAGGAAGGCAATGTACGATGCAGTTTGGCTGGAGATAGAACGAGATCCACAGCGACCAGCGGTTGCAAGGGTAGACATCAAGACAAAGGCAGGCGACATCTGCGTATGGTGCGACAGAACCGGGAACACAGCGGTCGTGTCGCACAAGAATAACAACAACGACAGCGAGCGTCTGGAGGAAGCCATCGAGGGCTGCGTCAACTATCAGGACGTGATGGACGACTGGCTGGAGGAGAACAGCCAATACGCAGACCAAGACCCGATGGACGCCTTCGAGGAAAGCAGGCTCGACAGCCTTATGGCTCAACTGGTTTGACCACATAAGTTTTTGCTTAGTTTATATGCTGAAACCCTGCAGCGGCAGGGCAAAGGGCGCGCGCTAAACTCATTTCAAAGGTTATCTAATTAGTTTTTTACCATGTAATATGCGGAAACGACAGCGTGCGCCCTTAAACGGAAGGGCATCCCTCGGCAGCTGGCAAGGGGGGGGTAAGTTTTGGCAGTCAACTGGGGTTCGAATCCCCAGCCTTCCACTAGAGTTAATTAAAAGATTATGTTGAACAATAAAAAGAACGAATTATGGAAAATGAAATTATTCAAGTGAGCGGTGGCGAAATGCTGGAAGCTATCAACCGCTCGGAGATTGACGGACAGATTGCCACAGCGCACAAGTTCCCTCGAGACATCATGCAATGCAAGAAGAATATGATAGCACTGGCAGCGATGGACGATGATGTGGCATACAACTGCTTCTACCACCTTGAGCGCACTAGCAAGGACGGAAAAACTACTGTTATCGAGGGTCCTAGTGTTAGGTTCACGGAAATCATTTCTGCCTGCTGGCAGAACCTGCGCATCGCTGGCCGCATCATCGCAAACGATGGCAAGACCATCACGGCACAAGGCGTATGCCATGATCTAGAGAGCAACGTTGCCTACTCTATCGAAGTGAAGCGCAGCATTCTGACATCGAAAGGTTACACATTCTCGCAGGATATGCAGGTGGTGGTTGGCAATGCGGCAGTTGCTATTGCTCAACGCAACGCAATATGCAAGGTCGTGCCGCAGGTATTGATTGCAAGCGTAGTGAAGGAAGTGCAGGCAAAGGCACTGGAACACATCAAGCAGACTGGCGTACAGAGCCAGTGGAAGAGCTGTGTAGCCTGCTTTCAAGCCTATCAGGTAACAGACCTTATGCTTCTTGACTACATCGGGAAGAAGTCAGCCGAGGAAGTTACGGCAGAGGACATTCAGAAGCTGGGTGGTGTGTACAACGCCATCAAAGAAGGTACGACCACAGTAGAGGAGACCTTCAAGAAGCCAAAGCAGCAGGATGCCATCGCACAGCAGGCGCAGGCAGCAGCCGATGATGCCAAGAACAAGGCGCAGAAGGCAATGAACCGCAGCAAAGGAAAGACTGGCACAGCAGCGAAGAAGTAGTTTAGTTTATAATGTTATAGCGTTTCCCGATTAGCCGCAGGGCAACCTTCAGTGTGGGAACCTGACCAGATTATAGGGAACCTGCGGCAACTTTTAAACTTTCAGTAATAATATGGCAGAAAAAGAAAACAATCAGAGAAAAGAGAGCACCATCGACAAATACTTTAGCAGAACCGCAGATGGTTTCAAGGCATGGGCAGAAGAAGCCGGAGAAGAAAGAAACTATCTGCAGATTGCAGCAGAGATGACTGGAGACACAGACAAAAACGGAAACAAAGGATTCGATTTCCATATTGCCTACCACGGTTCGACCAATTTCCTCGCAAGCGGAATTGCACAGACAATGAGAAAAGATGGATTCCTTCGCCAGCTTATCTGTGAAGCAACAGATAAGTATTTTTTACCAAACGAAAAATAAAATAAAAGAATAGAAGAATGAAACAGATAATAAAATACAGAAGCAGAGAGGAGTGGTTGCAGAACCGCTCGAAGGGAATAGGCGCATCAGAGGCAGGCACAGTACTGGGACTGAATCCGTGGGAGACACCATATCAGCTGTGGAGACGCAAGAAGGGTATCGACCCACCAAAGGTTGAGAACTTTGCGATGGTTGCAGGACACCTGCTGGAGGATGCCGTTGCACAGTTCTTCAAGAGGGAGAGCCACTGCCACATCATCAAGGCATCGACTGACGACTACACCATCACGAACACCGATACTCCGTATCTGAGAGTAAGTCCAGACCGCACCTTCTGGAGAACCGGGGCAACGCACAACGAAGCGAGCAAGAGCATCCTCGAGTGCAAGACCACGCAGATGCAGATAGATGCAGACGACCTTCCGAAGCATTGGTTCTGCCAGCTTCAGATGAACCTCGGAGTGGGCGAATACAAGGATGGAGCACTTGCCTGGCTGACAGCAGGCAGGGAGTTCGGCTACCGTGACATCGACTTCGACCCCGAATTCTTCGGATGGATGAGGGACGAGATTACCAAGTTCTGGCTTGACTACATCGTGGGCAACCAAGAGCCGCCAGCCTACAGCGCACAAGACGTTCTCCTAAAGTCTCCTCTACATGTAGCTGGCAAGGAAGTGACTGCAACGAAGGAGATACTCGAACAGATTGCTAGGCTCAAGGAACTCAAGGTTCAGAACAAGAAACTGGAGACCGAGCAGGATGAGATTGAGGACAACTTGAAGCTGTTCTTCGGGGACGCAGAAAGCATCGTGGACGGAAACGGAAAGATGCTGGCAACGTGGAAAGCACCGAAGGCAAGCGAGAAGTTCGATGCCAAGGCTTTTCAGGCAGACCATCCTAAAGCGTGCGCCAAGTACATCAAGCAGGTGCAGGGAGCAAGAAGATTGCTAATTAAGTAAAGGCAGGGCTTATGGCTGTTCCTATATCTAAAACCGACCTAAGGAATATAATTTCCCAGCTGGAGAATTATATTTCCCTAGGTGGGAAAGTGACAGCACCGACCGACACAAGCCAGCGGAACAAAATCCGAATGGCTACAGTGTTAAAACGGAAGCTGGAAAAGAAACTATCATTATCAGAATAAAACATCATGAGAGATTCATTTATCTTATACACATCAGACTATCAATTAATCGAGGGGCTGACGGACGAGCAACTCGGGCAACTGACCCGGGCACTCTTCATATACGCAAGGGATGGCGAGGTTATAAATCTCGAGCCAGTCGTGCGCATGGCTTTTGCTTTTATCAAAGACAAGATAGACCGAAACCAAGGTAAGTACCAAGCACGATGCGAGAAGAACCGACAAATTGCCCTGGAGCGAGAAGCACGAAAGCGAGAAGCACGAAAGAGCACGAACGACCACGAACGTGCACAATCGTGTACGAACGTAAACGAGCGTTTACGAAAGAGCACGAACGACCACGTTCTGCACCTAAGTGATAGTGATAGTGATAGTGATAGTGATAGTGATAGTGATGCAAGTAAACTTGCAGATAATAATAAACCTTCTAAAGAAGGTATTCAGAGTGCATCGGTCAAGACCGAAGCACCCGGTGGCGGCAAGGTTTCGAAATCTCAAAAGATAGACTATGCTGCCGTCAAGGAATACTGGAACCGCAAGCATGATGAGACGAAGAGTGCGATGCCGCCTATTACGCTCATGACTGAGAACCGCAAGGTGATGGTCAAGGCAAGGGTTCGTCAATGCAAGGGAGACGTGAAAACTCTGTACCGGGTAATTGACATTGCGATGGCATCTGACTTCATGAACGGCAATAATAAGCATGGGTGGCTTGGCAAGTTCGATTGGATATTCGGTAATGAGCAGAATTTCGCAAAGGTGCTGGAAGGCAACTTCAACAACGAGCCTGCCGCAAGCCAGCAGCCGCAATCGGCAGCAGTCAAGGCGCAGGATCCTGCGGCAACGGCAAGACCGAGCATCGGGGAACTCTACGAGCAAGCCAAGCACCAGCAGCCAGCGAGCCAGCAGAGCCAAGACAGCAAGTTCCGGTGGGTAATCCAGCAGAACCTCGAAGACTTGAAGAAGAACCCGAACAGCAAGCCTGCAAAGGATTCGCTGACAAGATACTACGAACGTGGAGTTCTGCAGCGGCTGGGCATCGACTGGAAGCCCGAAAAATAACGAATGAGGGCAAAATCAGCCGCTCTGTGGCGTTTTCACGCTTCGGGCGGTAAATTATAAGGCAAACAGATTTTAAACGCTTAAAACGAAAGAATTATGGCAAAAGAAGTAATTGTAATCAATGAACCGAACGAAATGGGCAAGGATTTCGAGGAAGGTACGCTTCTGAATGTAGAAGGCAAGGTTCTCAGAGTTAAGAATGATACTCGTAATGAAAGTGGCTGCAATGTGTGTGCCCTTGATGCCGAGGAACTGGGCGAGTATTGTGCTTGCGCATTTTGCGGAGATTGTCACTTTATAGAGATTGAAAGCCATGAATGAATTATTTTTTCACGAATGCAGAGCCGCAGGGCTCGTATTCAAGACATCGAACGATTGGTTCAAGTGGCTGACCGATAATAGCTACGACATCAAGAAGCCGGTTGCAGAGCACGAAGGCTTCCAGTTCAATATCAAGGATGAGTGCATCAATCCGCACGTAATCGAGTATGCCGTAGAGGGTGCAGACAACTGGGGATGGAAGGTAATGACCGCCAATACACAGTTCGGCTGGATATGGGGCTACAGCATTCAGAAGGGAAAGCATGAGTACGACAGCCCGGTAGCCTACCCGAGTAGATATGACACTCTCAGCATCTTCTACGGTAATGAGAAAGAAGCGGAGCACGATGCCCTGACCTGCATCATCAGATACCTCGAGAAGAATGCTGGAACAAAGAACACCAACCTCCTTCTCTGGGCGGCTAAGAAGAAGCGAGCAGACATCATTCATCCACAGCAGGAACTTTTTAAATGACGAAGATATGGTTAGACAACAGATTGGCTTTTTGATGCTTGTTGTAGCAGCTACGGCTGGCATTATGGTAATTGCTACGATTGCGGACATTGCCAGGCAATGGAAAACAATGAGCAAGGACGGAAAGATTGGTGGCTGCTTAATGGTTGTGTTGCTCCTATGGGCAGCAATCACGACAGCGGCTCTCGGTATTTTATTATAAACAGAAACAGTATGAAAAAGATAGAAATCATCACGGACGAACACCGACATCACGTATACATCGGCAACACCGACTTCTGGCTCGATACCCAGGAACTAATTGAACTATACAAGAAACTCGGACGAGTGAAGTTATAAACAATAAAAAACATTCAGACAATGGAACAGAAAGATATTGATATTTACGAGATACTCAAAAATGAAGAGTACGGTACAGAGTTGTACACGCCAAAATGCGGAAGGGTGTGGCACAGTGGAATGGCAAACGACAAGGACAGTGCGAAAGCAATCTGGACTGAGGACGAAGCCGGAAGAGAGCACTTCTTCAACAAGAACGGAAAAATCTATAAAGAAGGAGAAGTTCTGCTCTTCCCTTCTAAAAAAATGAGAGACTGGAGCAAGTTCTTCAAGAAGGGAGACGTGCTGGAGTACAAGAAAGAAAACAATCAAGCCACTTGCTTATTCGACAGTTACGAGGATGATACGACAAAATTGCGATTTATCGGACTATACACGTTGACGAAAGGTAAAATCTGGGATACCCCTACGAGCTGGGATATACACGATTGGGTCAAGAGCGACCATCCTGCCGAATATATCAAGACCATTGAAGAGCGGCTCGGTGGAAAGCTGAACCGGGAAACCCTGGAAATTGAGAAGCCAGCGAAACTTACGTTTGAAATTGGCAAACTTTACGTTTTCCATGAGAGAGACGAGGACGGAGAGCTGACAATCATCGGCAAGCTCATCGACAAGAACGAAAGCGAGGACACGCTGACATTCGGCAACCAGTATGAGATTGAGACCGAGAAGTTCGTGACCGACCAAGCCTTCGACCTTCGCATTAGTGTAAACACGGAACTGCGAGAAGCGACAGAGAACGAAGTCGAACTGTTCAACAAGCATTATGCCATCTGGAAGAAAGAGAAGGAAGCGAAGGAGCAGCCAGCCTTCAAGGTCTTCGACAAGGTGCTGGTAAGGCTCGGAAAAGAATTCAAGTGGCTTCCTGCGTTATTCATTCGTGACCGTGGAGAGAGTTTAACGAATAGATACAACGTCCTTCCTTTACATACCGGAAAGCCAGCAGACTTCACTCACTGCATCCCATTCGAGGGACACGAGAATATCGCCTTCACTGACTACGACATCGAGAATTTACCATTCTAGTGGACGTATGGCGAGTGAATTATGCAAGGCTTGCGATGCCGGGCGAAACTGCATAAATGGCATATACTGCCCGGCACGCAAGCAATATGTAGAACATCAGGTAATACTTGAATGCAATGAGCGATTTCGCAACAAGGGAGAAGAACAGAACGTACTACCAGGAACACCGGGAACAGATCCTCAGAGCCACAAAGGAATGGCGAAAGAGAAACCGGGAAAAATACCGGGCGTATCAAAAGGAGTACTGGAGTAAGCATTACCGGAACTACGGTACAAAGAACCGGGTAGCCGACAGAGCGATGCGTGAGAGGAAGAAGCCGGACGTAGAGAAGGCTCTTTCAATGTTCAAGAATCCGCAGCAGGCAGCGCATCTGGCATGGCTGCTAGAAAACAAAAAGAATAATCGGTCGTGAGTTCAATAATAGAGTTTTTAACCAGCGAGGACAGAAGGGGATAGGCTCCCAATCAAAACGAATAACTTATAACATCTTGAAATTACGATATGAGAGCCGGAAACGCATCTCCCGAAGTCTGACGTATAAACAAAGAAAGCGAGGTGGTACATGAAGAAGTAAGAAAAAGAAATCGTTAGAAATTATGCTTTTATTCATTCGGCTGGCGGTGGAAGAAGAAAGTGTCTGCAAAATATACATTTTATTGTTATTCTTATTTTGCCCGCAGATAACTTCCGGAATCCCTGCCAGCTTTCTCTATCGCAACCAAAAAGAAGGGAAAGAAAGGGGTAGGGGAAAGATAGAGATAATACCGCATGTGCGCACGTATATGCGCACGTAAAGGGTGTTGGATAATAAACTACACCAGCAAAACAAAATAAACGCTTATGCGTGAAATTTAAACAAAATAATTACTTTAAAGAAAAAATGGAAAAAGGAGCAGTTATAATTGGAATCGACCCCGACAACCAAGAAAGCGGAGTTGGAGCAGTCTTTGACGACAAGAAGTTTCTCGCCTATAAAATGAACTTCCCGGCTTTGATAGATTACCTCAGAGCAATGAACGAGAGCTGCAAAAAGATTAAGGTCGTTATTGAAGGCGGCTGGCTCAACAAAAGCAACTGGCATGTGCTTAATCGGTTCATGACAGCAGTCAAGGCAGCAGCAATCGGACGATCCACCGGAATGAACCATCAGACCGGAATCTTGATTGTCGAGTGCTGCAAACACTACAATATCCCCTGCGAAATCATCAAGCCACTGAAGAAGTGCTGGAAGGGTAAAGACGGAAAAATCACTCAAGACGAAATTGCTTACTTTATAAGCCCTGACGGTAAGATGCCGAGAATGAACCAAGACCAGAGAGACGCACTTCTCCTCGCATGGGTCTGTGCAGGATACCCGGTCAGAGTGATGCCGCAGAAACCGCAGACAACCCTGCAGAAGACCATCCGAGCCTTTGATGGATAAGATAAAAACGAAGTGTTGGAAAAAGTTAAAAGTGTGCGAAGAACGAACAACTAAAGCAAAAAAGTCGTATCTTTGCGCCAGTGTTTATCAAATAAGCACGTATTTCGGACTTAAAACAAGAAGAAAATGAAAACAGAAGAAATCGCACTATCGAGGGTCAGCGAGAATGAGGCGAACCCTAGAACCATAACTGAGGCGAATTTCCAAAAGCTGGTAAAGAGCATTCTTGTATTTCCTAAGATGCTCCAGCTTCGCCCTATAGTCGTAGACGAGACCTACAAGGCACTGGGTGGCAATATGAGAACGAGGGCATTATGCCACATCGTGAGCATGACACCGGAAGCCATCATGGACGTTCTCGACACAGACCAGCGGCTGACCGATGCAGAGAAGCTGGCAATCGCCAACTACTGGAGCCAGTGGAAGGAGCAGCCAACTGCAACGATCGTCAAGGCATCAGACCTGACAGAAGCACAGAAAAAGGAGTTTATCATCAAGGATAACGTGGGCTTTGGAGACTGGGATACCGATATGCTCAATAATGGTTGGAATACAGATTTGCTCAAAGATTGGGGCATCGAAAGTTGGAAGTTTCAAGGTTGGGGCGGCACTAGTAATGCTACAAGTGGAGGCTCTAGCCAACAAGAGCCTGATGAAACGGAAAGTAGCATGGGCGATACTCCTGACGAGTTGCCAATTGAATTGCAGGGGAAAGACCTGACCCCAGATGACTTGCCAAAGATAGAGGGCGATGACAAAACGGCTATGGAACGTATAATTATTACCTTCAAGTCAGAGGAACGGGATTATCTTGCAGCACTTCTTGGACTGGCTTCTATTGATAAAGTCTTATACTCTGTCGATGAGTTGAAAGACAAAAATGGAAGTGAAAATTGATTTTAAGCGTCAGAGAACGCATTTCGTAAGCGTACCTAGGTAAGTGTTAGCCTAGCTTATGAAAACGCAACAGATGCTAGATTCGTCAAAAATAACTACATTATGCGCACGGAATGGAATGAAGAGCGGCTAAAGGACATAGCTAGGAGAAGTGGCGTGTCGCAAACGCTTGCAGACGTAAGCTATGCACGCTTTGTGTTTCATCATTCACCATCTAAGTTATTTTGTAGATGGTTTAATGGGGGGGGCATTTCTGATTGCGGTTAAGAACAAATGGGCTTTCCGAATTATTGGGATTGCCTGTGTCAAGGAATGGCAGCGCAAGGGTGTTGGCTCATTATTGCTTTCTGTTGCCATAGATGAAGCAAGGAAGTGCGGCTATAAATTGATAGAAACTCGCTCAAAGGAAGGAGCGGAGTTCTATTGTCGCAAGGGCTTTGATGTGGTAGGCATGAAAGGTGGTGATTATTTGTTGAATTTGCAATTATGAACATTCGGAGCGATTATAACGAAAAGGTCGAGTATTTAATTGAAAAAAATAATAAATATGGGATATTATCAGTCACCAAGATGGAGCAATGAGATTGCGGATTGTTCCATGCCAATGACATTTGACACGTACTCCAATTGTGCGTATGGATGTCTATATTGTTTTGCGCAGTTCCAAAGGGCACTTGGGGGCGCAAAGGAAGCGTACCTTCATAAGGATGTGAAGCCAGTAAACGTTGAGCACATCAAAAAAATGTTTACTGATCCTGACAAATACGCTGGTCAGTTCGCTACATACATTAAAGACCGAAAGGTCATGCAGTGGGGTGGAATGAGCGACCAGTTTGACAACTTCGAGCGTAAGTTTGGCAAGACGCTTGAACTTCTTCGGTTCTTCAAGGATATAGATTATCCGCTTTGCTTTTCCACCAAGGCTACATGGTTTACTAAGGATGAGCGATACATGGAGTTGATACGAGGTCAGAATAACTGGAATTTCAAGTTCTCTATTATCACGCTAGACCAACAGAAGGCACATGTAATCGAGAGGGGCGTAGATAGCCCGATAGAACGGCTTGCAGCCATAGAGCGCATCGCCAATGCAAATGCAGGTGGCGCAACGTTACGTCTTCGCCCATTCGTGATAGGTGTCAGCACTCCTACATACCTCGACTTGATACAAGAGGCACATAATAGAGGAGCAAGCGCAATGAGTACGGAGTTCTTCTGTGTGGAGCAACGGTCGCCAACCTTGAAGGCATTTATGCCAAAACTAAATGAATTGTGTGGCTTTGACGTGATGGCGTTCTACAAGAAGTATTCCGTATCTACAGGCTATCTTCGATTAAACCGAAAGGTAAAAGAGCCTTTCATGCGAAATATGAAGGCTTTGACCGAGAAGATAGGAATGCGTTTCTATGTAAGTGACGCTCACTTCAAGGAATTATGCTGTAACGGCTCTTGTTGTGGTCTTCCATCTGACTGGAACTATTCTAAGGGGCAATGGTGCGAAGCCTTGCAGCTAGCCAAGAAGAACGGACACGTATCTTGGAATGAGGTGCGTCACGACATCGAGGAACTTCATCAGTATGATTGGGGTAGGGCGCAAGGTTATAACTGCAACAGCAGCGAGAAGCGTGCGAAGTTTATGGGGATGACCATGGCAGAGTACATGAGATACCTTTGGAATAATCCGCAGAATGGCCAATCCCCATACAAGCTATTCGAGGGCGCAATGGTACCAGATGGTAAGGATGTAAACGGAAATATCATATACCGTTACAACGGTGCTAAATTCTAAAGCCTATGCCGAAAGGGAATAATAACAAACATCGAGCGCAGAAAATCGACATCGAGAACCGCCTGCAGATTATCGCACCCCTATACCGCAGAGGGTGGACGGAGCGAGAAATCACGGCAGAGGTTCGCAAGCGGCTTGACAGACCGAAATATAATCAAGCGCACTGCGACATTCATCGGTTATTGAAGGAGTGGAGGGAAGAGAGACTGACCGACACAGACGAGAAAATAACCAGCGAGGTGGCAAGGTTGAAGCTGGTGATACGTGAAGCGTGGGAAGCCTGGGAGAAGTCCAAGGAAGACTACCACGAAAAGACAGCGACCCAGCAGGGACTGCCAGTCGTAGATGAGCGAGGGAAACAGATTTCCATCGAGACCGTGAAGGCGATAATGTACGATGCTGAGAAGCGAGGATTCGGAGAACCACGCTACCTAGACATCATCATCAAGGCAGAGACGCAGATTTGCAAGCTGCTCGGACTGGATAAAGTCGTGCTCGACCTGAACGCAGGATTCCAAGGCGGCATCGAGGTTCGATACATCAACTCGGGACACCAGTGCGCATCCAGCGAGCAGGAAGTAATCGAGCGTGAAGGATTGGATAAGGAATAATTTAACCATAATTTTGTTTTTAGTTTTTATTGTTTGAAAGAATGGCACTATTTGACGTTATTGGTGAACTGTATGACCCGAATGCGGACGTGAAGCCAAGGTTTCTCGTAAACCAAGGAGGCACGTCCTCGGGGAAGACATACACCATCATGCAGCGTCTTATAGTGCTTTCTTTTGAGCACCCCATGGCAATTATCACGGTGTGCGGTCAAGACCTCCCGAACCTGAAAGTGGGAGCCATGCGAGACCTCGACACCATCCTGCACACAAGGGCAGAGTTGCTGGACTGGTTCAAGAACAACAAGAGCGACAGCAGCTACCGAGGGAAGAACGGCTCCATCATCGAGTTCAAGAGTTACCAGGATGCGCAGGACGCAAAGAACGGTAAGCGAGACTATCTGTTTGTTAACGAGGCGAACGGTGTGCCCTACGAAGTGTTCTGGCAGCTAGCAATCCGAACCCGAAAGCAGGTGTTCATCGACTACAACCCAAGCGCACGCTTCTGGGTGCACAACAATATCATCGGCAGGGATGATTGCAGATTAATCCTGAGCGACCACCGAAACAACCGATTTCTGACTGAGCAGGAGCACAAGAAAATTGAAGAGATTGACGACCCCGAACTGTGGCGAGTTTATGCAAGAGGATTGACCGGAAAGATAACCGGGCTTATCTTCACCAACTGGGGCATCGTTGACAAGCTGCCACCAAGGGAGGAGTGGAAGATGGAATGCAGGGGTATGGACTTCGGATTCACCAACGACCCAACTGCGCTGGAGCACGTTATATTGGCGCACGGAGAGTTATGGGTGGACGAAGAAATCTACCAGCCTGGAATGACGAACGATGACATCGCAGACCGATGCAAGGAACAAGGACGGACGAAACGTGACCTTATCATTGCGGATTCGGCAGAGCCTAAGAGCATTCAGGAGATACACAACCGAGGGCTGTGGATAATCGGCAGCACCAAGGGAGCGGACAGTATCAACAACGGCATCGACATTCTCAAGCGTTTCCGCATCAACATAACCAGACGCAGCCACGGCATCATCGGGAACATGCAGCAATACAAGTGGAAGAAGTCAAGGGATGGAGAGACCACGAACCAGCCTATAGACGCATTCAACCACGGCATAGACGCAATAAGATACGTAGCCTTGAAGAAGTTATCAGTAGCAAGCCATGGAACGGCTAGGGCGCACGTATTGAGACAAAGATAACGACAAAATTATAAAGCGTATGGATAATAACACTACATTCAAGTATTGGCTGGCAGTTGCTAGGCACACCAGCTATAAAATCGGCAAGCAGCCACGACCAGCTTTCGTTGGAGGAAAGCAAGTGCCCGACAATCTCAACCAGCTATCCATCGGGCAGCTAATAGACCTTTCCCAGCTATCAGACAGCGAAGAAAGTCTGTATCAGATAGTGACAACCGTCCTCGGTCTGAGCCACAAGGAAGTGGAGCAGGCTAGGGCGGTTGATGTTGTTATGCTCATCGGTTGGGTAACATCAGAGGTGGAGCGCATCAACAAGCTATTCGAAAGTACAGACACAGCGAAGCCAACGAGACTGGAGAAGGAGGCAGGCATCGATACCCTGCGGTTCGGACTGTTCGGCATGCTGGACTGGTATGCGGTAAGGATGGGCATCAGCGACCACGGCCAGGTTCTAAAAACTCCATGGCTTCGCATCTACAAGTGCATGGAAATGGATAACAAGAGAAGCGTATACGAGCGGAACCTGCAGAAGTTGCAGGCAGAGGAAATGAAACGTAAATCCAGATAATTATGGCAACAATCAGAGAAACATTAAAGCAGCTGGCAGCAGACACGCTACCAGACTATACCTACCTATTCGAGGACTGGGACACAGCAGACACCAAGCTGGAGAAACTAAGCTATCCGGCAATCGTGTGCATCATCCCAGCCAGCGGCACGACAGAGATACGCAACGGCAGGGTATACGATACCGTGAACGTTGCCCTGGCTTATCTCGACACCGTACCGAGGGGAGCGGAAGGAGAAGACAACGGAGAGTGCATCGACCGAATGAAGGTGGCAGGGGCAAGGATGATACGAGCCATCAACCAGTCGCACCAGTTCGAACCGCTGGAGGGGCAGCAGTACTACGAGACAATCATCGAGCGATTGAGCACGATCGTGTCGGGCGTAATGTACTCCCTTCAGCTGACACAGAGCATAGGAGGGTGTGAGGTATGAGCAAGGGAGGCATTCAATTCGACCCCAAGGCGGCATCGCTCATCATGCGTGAGGAAGTGGAGCGAGCACGGCAGCTTATCATCAACCACATTCGTATCAACGGACAGAACGCATCGGGGCGCACCATAGCGAGCCTAAAGGTGGAGCAGCCCAGCGAGGAAGAAACCATCCTCTGGGGACACAAGCCATTCGGGGTGCTTGAGACCGGACGAAGGGCAGGAAAGATACCATACGGCTTCCGTAGCATCATCCGGCAGTGGATGAAGGACAAGGGGCTGCACGGTACACCTATACCCTACAAGACCGACCGGGCACACAAGTATACACCACAAGAGCGTGGCGACATGAGCATGGCAGGAGCAATCGCACACACCATCGCCAACAAGGGGTCTAAGCTGCACCGGACTGGCGGCAGGGCTGACGTATACAGCAACGTCATTCCAGACACAATGAAGCGGCTTGGGCAGCGACTTATTTTCTTAATCCACCAGTCGGTGGGAAGTATAAAACTTAACAATGAGACGGTATGAGACAGACGACAAAAAACAATATCACGATTCAATACCCGGACGCTGTAGGATTCGCATTCTTGCCTTGCATCATCAAGGCGAGCGGAAGCAACCTATCGTGGATTGAGGTAATAATCAGACATATCAACATAGAACGTTCCTACAATGTGGAAACGTTTAACGGCAGTTGTATAACTGACTTCAAGACATACGTGCAAGCTCTTTTTGACGGACATATCAATGCAGCCTACGATTGGACGATAGGCTATGATTCCAGCATTCTAAACCGTCTCGTGAGTATCAAGGTAAACGCATACGATGACGGAAACGTACAGCTTGCGAGCGTAGACTTCACCACGAACATAGTTTGGGGCGCACCAAAGTATGGGGAGACGTGGAACGGCTACAAACGCCTTACATGGTTTACTCATTATCCGTTCACCTTTGGCATATACTTAAGCAAGTTGAACGCCAACCTACTAATCGGTTACGAGGGAGTACCAAATAAGCTACTGAAGATTCCTATTAACGGTATGGTGGACTTCTACGCAGGCATATTGCCTAGTGGTGCAAAATACTGGAACATCTACGACTATGATGGAGAGATTCAGCAGGGAACGTTTGACAATACTTTCGACCTTACTTTCAGTCTAGCCACCGGTGGCAAGCAGTCTCTATTGCTTCGCATCGACAGAGACGATACCGAGAGCGGTATCTATTTACGTTGGATTGACCGACACGGATTTATCCGCTATTGGCTCTTTGCGGCTGGGGAGGAAACGAGGGAAATAGCCAGCGACCTGAGTTTCATACGCAACAATTTAGACGATTACCTATACGGCTACTATGGCGATAATGGAAGAAGGCAGGGATACAATCGTACGGACTCCATCAAGCTTTGTGCTCCTTTGGTAGACCGAGATACGTTTGATATGCTGCAAGACTTAACCAGCAGCCCAGTTGTTGACATGTACCTCGGTGGAGACTGGACGCAAGAGGAAGATGAGTGGATGAGCGTGACAATCAAGGCAGGAAGCTACACGAAGAGCACAGCTTGCTTGCAGGATTTCGTGTGTGAAATGATTATTAACAACATTAACGTTCAGAGACTATGATAGACCAGCAACTTTACATTGACGGTGTTTTGATGGACTTGCCGGAGAACACCGATGTGGTGCTCGACATCAAGAGCAACCTTTTTCGTGACGTCACGAAAATGACCTCGAACTACACGTACACCATCCAGTTGCCACGGACTGTTCACAACCTTTCAGTTTTGCAGCAAGCGGACAGACCGAAGAGCGGCAGCAGATACCCCTATATTTTCCATAAGTGCAGTTTTTTCCGTGGAGGTGTACAAATTATCAAGGACGGACGTTTGAACGTTCTGAGCATCGAGGAAAATATCGATGTCTCAATCTATTGGGGTATAATGCCAGCGTTCACGAAGCTACTAGAGAGTGGAATGAAACTGAACGAACTGGGAGTGACAGACAGAGTGCTTTTTGAAAAGTACAACACTCCAAACACCAGGGAGGAAGCCGTGAGCAATGGGATATTCTTTGCTTATTACAATCCATACCGAATTGAGAGCAAAGATAACTTTGGCATTAATTTGGTGCAGAGGAATAAATATACCACGACACAATACTCGCCTAGCCGTGGACGCATCAGAACAGGTACAGAGGTCGGAAAGTATATAAGCGGAAATATAGAGAGCGCATCGAACATGATCTGTGCTCTTATCCCTTTCTTGCCATCATCAACGGCAAATGTGCAAGCGCAAGGAAAGGGCGATTACAGAAGCTATGCAGTACTGGATAAGTACATGCGGGTTATATCCGTGAGCGGAGAAGATGAGACGCTGGAAGTATACACCATCAGAGGAGAGGCTAGAGCTGCATACCTCGTAGTGAATGCACCTGCCGAATATTACAGCACTCTGTCGCTATCAGTTACCGGGCTGACACCTATGCACGAAATGATAGATGGCGATAATAAGGAGGATTTCGTAGGCGATGATGTGGCGGTGGATGAATATAAAACGTCCCCAAAATTCTTGCAGCCATGTGTGACCGTGAACTGGCTATTGTCAAGGATAGCGAGGAAGTCGGGCGTATCTTTCGTGTGGCAGGATGATGAAGCAAAGAAGATGTTGAACAACCTAGTTGTGCCTATAATCAACAACAAGGCAGACGACAAGACAATCATCGGTAATCTGACCGCAGACGTTAAGAGCCGTGACGGACTGGGAGCACTCACCCTTTCCATAAGCAACTCCATAACTTCCGTATCGCCAAGCACTGGCGAAGACGTGCAGAAACTGACGATAACAAAGGATTGCGAACTGGCCTTTGATGTGCAAGTGCAATACTACGTCAGACATCAGTTTGAAGACGCAGCGGAGATTCAGTTGCCTATGGGCGTGAAAATGACCGTTACAACGCCAAGCACTACTGGAGGTGAGGCATCCACGCAGGAATACGAGTTCGGAGATTTGAAGTACGAGGATGGACAGGTTAAGTACCCAGTCGTACTACGCAGATATGCTATCGATGGCTATCTTTATTTGCTTTCGGCAGGGACAAACACTATATCGCTAAAGAAGGACGATGTATTGACGTTTGAGACTATCATGCACGGAATAAATACAGTCAACATTCCTTCCGTTTATGGCGGCAAAATCACTGCGAGCGTCAAGGGTGGGGACAGCGTTCCGATTGGTGGAAGTTTCCCTATCGGCATAAACCTGCCTGAAATCGAGGTAACAAACTTCATTAAGTTTCTGGCTTTGATAACTGGCTCGTTCCCTAGGCAACTGACCAACAGCACGCAAGTGCAGTTTATCATGTTTACCAGAGTTTGGGAAAACAAGGCGAACGCCTACGATTGGAGCGGAAAACTCATTCCGTATGACCGCCAAGGTGCACCACGGAAAAGCGAGTATTCCGTTTCAGACTTTATGCAACACAACCGCTACAAGTGGAAGGAAGACGAAGAGACAACCGGGGACTATGATGCAGACCTCGTAATCAGCAACCAGACTTTGGACTATGAGCAGGACACGTGGACGCTACCTTTTGCAGCCAGCGATGACAATCGCATACCGATAAGAACACTGGATTCTTTCGGCATGAAGAATGGTGGAGAGTATAAGGGATGCAAGGAGCGAATAATGACGCTTAGGGATGACAAGGAGCAGGCGGCACTGCGATTCGACATTGACCTTCAGAACATCTTCGATACGAAGTACAAGCAGCTTGCAGCAAGCATCGCCAAGGCGCACGTAATCACAGAGCGGCTCAATCTGTCGGACTTGGATATTCTGGATTTTGACGAGACGAAGCCAGTGTACCTTTCCCAGTATGGAGCGTATTTTGCGGTTCTCGAAATCAAGACAACAAACAGCGGATATTGCGAGGTTGCAATGATAGAGTTGAACAACTAAAAAGAACGGACTATGGTAAGTGAAGACAGACAGCAGATACTTGACATCAAGGTCAAGTACGAGGATGCAATCTATGGCATCATCAGATACAAAGAGAAGATAGACCAGTTGAAGGCAAGCATCAAGGACTTGCAGCAGCAGGAAAAAGACAAGACCATCACGACCAACGAGATGAAGGTACAGACGGAAGCCATCAACGCAACCATCAAGGAGTACCAGTACAACGTGCGTGCCCTGCAGAAGGAGATCCAGAACAACGTGCGCACAGAGAACGAGCAGGAGGGCAGCTTGAAGCAGCTGCGTGCCCAGCTTTCCAATGCCACCAAGGCTTACGATGAGATGAGCCGTGCCGAGCGTGATAGTTCCAAGGGTCAGGAGATGCAGGAGCATATCCAAGACTTGATAGAGGAGCTGAAAGAGGCTGAGGAGGCTACTGGAAGATTCCAGCGCAGTGTCGGCAGCTATTACGATTCCATGATGAAGGCGGCTGACGACCTGCAGAACACTGAGTTTTTCGGTTTTGATGTTGTTGATGATACTGGAATCGGAAAGGTTATGGAAATGGGAAAGTCCGTGGAAGGCCTAAAGGTAAAGTTTGGTGCGTTAAAAAATACGGCTCTTTCCTTATTGACCAACCCTTATTTCCTCGCTATGGCAGGTGTGGCAGGCGCAGGAATGGCATTCAAATGGTGGTATGACTACAACAAGGGATTGATGGAAGCCACACGACTGACGAAGCAGTTCACCGGATTGACTGGGGACGAGATGAAATCCGTGCGCAACGAGGTTCTTGCGGTATCCAATACATTCGGTTTGGAATTCACGGAGACGATGCAGTCTGCTAATACGATGAGCAAGGCTTTCGGCATTTCCGTTTCTGAGAGTTTGAAAATTATGCAGGACGGACTTGTGAGCGGTGCAAACGCCAACGGAGAATTCCTCGATACGATTAAGGAATACCCGAGATACTTCAAGGAAGCCGGACTGAGTGCAGAGGAAATGGTGGCAATATCAACGCAAGCGACCAAGGAGGGAATTTTCAGCGACAAGGGTGTTGATACCATCAAGGAAGGAAATATACGACTTCGAGAAATGACAACCGCTACGGCTGCTGCGCTTGACGGAATAGGCATTTCTTCCAAGCAAGTTCAAAAGGACTTGCAGGACGGAAGCAAGACCACATTCCAGGTTATGCAAGAGGTGGCTAATAAATTGAAGGAACTTCCACAATCAAGTGCTGCTGTTGGCAGCGCAATTGCCAACATCTTTGGCGGTCCGGGAGAGGATGCCGGACTGGCGTATATCGAAATGCTCGGTAATATCGAACTTGATATGGACAAAGTGAAGGCAAAGTCCGGTGATCTCGCCAAGGCACAAGAAGACGAATTGAACGCAACCAAGGAATTGCAGGACGCAATGGCTTCTCTGTTTGATTACACAGGGGGTGGCTTCGAGAACATGAAGGCTCAGTTGTCAACGATTGCAAAGAAATCACTTACGGCAGTTATCAAGGGAGTTGTGCAGGCAATCAACTACTTCATCGACTGGTACAATGACAGCCTTCTGTTGCGAGGGATAATCAATGCACTCGGGACAAGTTTCCGCTTGATGTGGAACGCAATCAAACTCGTATGTAATCTCGGAATAGACGCATTCAAGAGGATGGGCTTTGCAGCCAAGGGCATGCTTGATATTCTCGAAGGTATCGTGACTTTCGACCTATCAAAGGCACAGAAGGGATTCAAGGAGATATTCGACATTTCCGGCACTATCAAGGAAGCATGGCATGACATCAAGAATGCTGGTATCGAGATCGGAAACTCATTTGCAGACGGATTCGAGAACACCGTGAACGGAAGGCTCGAGCACATAAAGCTAGCCAGCGTGAACGGTGGAGCGACCAGCAGCGAGCCAGCGAGCGGAAACATGGGAACGACACCAGCAGCCAAGGGCAGCACTGCCAAGACCAAGGCACAGAGAGCCAAGGAAGAAGCGGAAGCAAAGGCAGAAGCAGAGCGCAGGAAGAAGCAGGAAAAGGAATTGCAGGAAGCGATTGCGCTTATACAGTACAAGTACAACGAGCAAGTAATGGACGCAAAGAAGCGATACCTCGCAGGCATGTACGACAACGACCGAGACTACAGCAACGACCTCGAACAGCTGGAGAAGAACATGGTGGCAAGGAGCATTGACGCATACGTGGCGGCTGGTGAGATAGGAGCGGAAAAGGCGCAAGAAATGCAGGCTAAACTTCTCGACATCATGATTAAGGCGAAAGCGGACTTGAAGAATCAAGCCAAGGAGATTGTGGACGAACTCAACAAGGAGTTCGAGGACGCAGAGAAGGCACGCAAGGATGCGGACATCATGAACGGTGGCACTGGAGAGGAAGACGATGCAGCCAAGCTGGAGAGATACAAGGCTTTCCTTCAGAGCAAGCTGGACGCATACAAGGACTATGCAGCCGTGCAGGAACAGCTCCAGAAAGACCTGAGCGATACTAACGTGGAAATACAAAAGAATGAGAATGATAAAAAGAAGCAGTTTACAGAAGAACAACTTCAAAACATGAAAAACTATATTTTGGCAGTTGGAGATGCTTTTGTCGATTTCTTTAATAGTGAAGATAAATCTTTTCATTCTTTTCTGAAATCTTTACTTAGCTCTTTGCTGGATGCCGTAGAGATAGCCATGGAGGCACAATACATTGAAATCCTAGGAAGAGGCTTAGCTAAACTCGGATGGGCAGGCGTGGCAGACGCAGCAGCGAAACTCGCATTGCTTAAAGCAGCATTCGCAGGAGCAAAAGCACTCGTCAAGGGCTTTTCCACTGGTGGCTACGTCCAAGGCTCTGGAACTGGAACGAGCGACAGCGTCCCGGCAAGGCTTTCCAATGGCGAGAGCGTAATGACCGCCAAGGCGACATCGATGTTCAGTCCGATATTATCCGCATTCAACCAGTTAGGAGGTGGAGTTCCTATCGTAGTAAACAACGGGAGCAGCAACATCGGCATGGATATGCTGGCGGCAGCTGTAGCTAGAGGGTATCAGATGGCTCCACAGCCAGTAGTGAGCGTGGAAGAAATAAACCGCACCCAGCGGAGAGTGCAGACGATAGAGAATATCGGCAGGATTTAAAGGGTAGTTATTTCTTCAAGATTCGCGTTCTAAGCGGTTTTCGCTTAAAGGTGGTAAAGTTACACACCCAAGGCAATAAAAGCCGCTTAGAACGCAAAAATTCGGCTTATTTAGAAAAATTAACTGCTTACGAGATAAACATATTGAAAAATATCGTATCTTTGCAGCGTTTTAAAACTTAAAAAATCACGATTCAATGGCAAAACTCAGAATATACAATGACATCGACAGCCAAGACAACAAGTTCTGGTATCAATGGTTTGGAGGTGATTGCGTATGTTTTCAAGACATAGATGCTTTTGCGGCAAGCATACCGAAAGACGATGATACCATCGATATGCGCATCTTCTGCAATGGCGGCTCTGTGGTCGAAGGTTGGGCGATTTATGACCGACTGCGGCAGAGCGGTAAGAAGATTTCCTGCACCGTTGAGGGCAAGGCGGCATCCATGGCAACAATCATCATGCTCGCAGCACCAAAGGAGAGCCGTAGGGCGTACGAGAACGCATCATTGCTTCTGCACAATCCGTGGATACCTTGCTGGGCACTTGAAGAGCAAGTGACGGCAAAGGATTTGGAGAATCACGCAGAGGAGATGCGTATGTGGCAGAATAAGATGGTAGATGCTTATGTAGAGCGATGCGGATGTGACCGGGAAGAGGTACAGGCATTGATGGATAAGGATATATTCATCGACACGAAGGAAGCAATCCGTCTCGGTTTAATCTCTTCTACAGTTCCAGCTATCAGCGCAAGTGCAGGCAAGTCAGTTTCAAGTTTTATTAATAATTCAAAAAAACAAAATCCAATGGCAAAAGAACAGAAAAAAGAAATCAAGGCTTCTTTGCTCGACAAGATTCTTGCTCATTTCGGTGTCAAGTCTCTTGACGAGGTAGAACAGAAGGTGTACGAGCCACAGTCTGAGAAGAAGGATGATGTTGTCGCAATGGAACTCAACACATCGGACGGTCAAGTTCTGACCGTAGAGCGTGAAGAGGGCGACCCACAAGTCGGTGACAAGGCGAGCCCGGACGGTACATTTGAGATGCCGGACGGCAAGACAATTGTTGTCGAGGATGGTGTTATCACGGACATCAAGTCTGCCGATGACAACGAAGACAACGATGAAGGTGGTGAAGGCGGCAGCGCATCAAGCACCGACAACGACACTGTAGCCAAGTTGAAGCAGCAGGTAGCAGCACTCAAACAGCAGTTGAACGAAACCAAGGCGCAGCTGGCAGGCGCACAGAAACTCGCAAAGAGCAAGGAAGACATGCGCATCCTGAATGCCGTGAAGATGGCAGGCGGTACTGAGAAGGTGTTGGCAGGCTACAGCAGCCACTACCAGCCAGCGCAGCGACAGCCAAGCGGCAAGGGCGCAGGCGACAACGTGAACGCTGTCGAGGAAGGCAAGAACGCTATCAAGGAGAGACTTGCAAAGCTCCACAAAAAGGGCAAGAAGTAACAAAGTATTAACCCATTAAATCAAAAGAAAATAATGGCAGGATTTACAAAACAGCAGCTTGAGAACCTTACACTCGAGCCAGAAAACCTCGCAAGCATCAAGGATGCCGTGCAGGAAACCTTCTACAACGATGAAGACTTCTCTTCATTCGTGAACATTCAGAAGGTCAAAGAGAAAGACCCTATCGCTCTTCTCGGAGAGATGGAAATGGTCGGTAAGAAGGGTGGCGGTTGCGACCCTACCTATGAGGAGAAGGGTATCGCAAACTCTCAGAAGCGTTGGGAATTCGGACAGTGGGAAATCCCAGTCAAGATTTGCTATGAGGCAATAAAGGGAACCATCGGAGAGTATTTACTGAAGACTGGTACAGCCATTGGCGACCTCACCAGCACCGACTTTATGGCAATCTATGCAGATGCACTCCAGCGAGCCATGGAGCAGATGATTTGGCGTTTCGGCTGGCTTGGTGACAAGGAGGCAGCATTGTCAGGTGAAGGTGGCGGCAAGCTGACAGCAGGCTTAGATGTCAGTAATTTCAATGTATGCGATGGTCTCTTCAAGCGCATCTTTACAGCCACAGCGACAAAGAACCATACCGCCATCGCAGCCAACAGTAAGGCTACGGCAGCAGAGCAGATTTCTGAATTGCGCAAGAGTGGTGCGGCTACTACACTTGTAGACACCATCCTGATGGATGCAGACACACGTATCGTAGACGATAGCGATGCCGTATTGCTCATGACACGCTCGCTTGCTGACGCATTGACCTACGACCTCAAGAAGACCTACCACGACATTATGCCATGGGAGAAGTTGTTCGATGGATTCGAAGTAGCGACCTACAACGGAGTGAAGATTGCACGTGTCGGCATCTGGGACAGAATGATTAAGGCATACGAGAAGGGCGAGGCTACAATCAACCTTCCACACCGTGCGGTATTCTGCAATCCTAAGCACCTTATGATTGGTACAGACGCAGACAATCTCATCAGCGACCTCGACATCTGGTTCGACAAGAAGGAGCGCAGAAACTATCTCTATGCTACCGGTAAGATTGGCACGGCTCTCCTCGAAGAGGACATGATCCATGCAGCTTACTAATCGCTTCAAATTTTCAGTTTAGTATTAAGTTATTTTGACAATCCTCAACACCCACAAAACGGTGTTGGGGATATAACAATTTAAAACGAATTAATATGGCAACAACTTGCGAGAGCCTTATCGCCCAGGACATCATAATCCCTTGCGAAGACCAGGTAACGAAGGGACTGGAGGGCGATGGACTTATCATCAACCGAGACGACATCGACTTCACCAAGTCCGTTGTAGCGGGCAATACAATTAAGACATTAGTTTTGAAGACTGGCAAGAAAGCATACGCTATCCGGCAGGAAGGCAGCAAGCCATTCACTGGAACCAAGACCGAGCTGACCGTTGGCACGTATCGCAACAGCTGGAAGAACACCGTAGCAGTCGTGGTATTGGCTAACACACCTGACGTTTGCGCCAATATCATTGACGGACTGGCGAATGGAAAGTTCGTTATCATCCTTCGCAACCTCTCTAAGGGAGCGGACGGAAAGGCAGAGTATCAGGTGTTCGGATATGCGCAGGCACTGAAGGCAAGTGCAGGCGAGAACGACAAGTACTCAGACGACACCGAGGGTGGCTGGCTTATCACGCTGGAAGAGGAGAGCGTACCGAAGGCAGCTTATTTCTTCTTCGACACAGACAGCAAGACCACAGCAGCCAAGTATAAGAGCCTTCTGACGGAAGCATCAGAGTAGCCTATGACATACAAGGAAGCAACAGCCAAGGTCTGGGAGTTGAAGGCACGTTTCGACAGTCCCTTTGATGCAACCGACAAGGCAGTTATTGAAACTCTCTATTTTGAGGTAACGCACAAGCGGTTTGTACCGACAACCTGCCAGCAGTGTTACCACGATGCTTTAATCGAAATTTATTTAAAACTCAAAAAAGAAAAGGCAATGCCAAAAACATGTAATTACGCTATGAAGGCAGGTTTCATCATTTCCTGCCCGGATTTCTACCATGGTAAGATTTTCACTAATGAGAACCTGACCGACAAGGTAGCGCATGAATATCTGACGAAGTACCCACACATGGAAAGTTACTTTCAGAAGATACCCAGCGATGAACTCATCGAGAACAAGCAGCAGCCAGAAGGCATCGACAGCGGTGCAGATGATACCACCGGGAAAGATCCTGCCGAAAAAGCAGCAGGCAGCGACAAGAAGAAAGACCTCGACCAAGCCGAAAAAGCAGGCAAGGAAGAGTAACAAAACAACAAGTAAAACGACACAAGCAGTATGAA
>ERZ1026932.15-NODE-15-length-106229-cov-10.314653_pt1 | contig 106229 bp, 93 predicted proteins | sample MGYA00519570_ERZ1026932 | MGnify/ENA primary metagenome ERZ1026932 (study PRJEB26926, sample SAMN06164826) | human gut metagenome | biome: ENVO:00009003; feature: ENVO:2100002; material: ENVO:00002003 | host: Homo sapiens | place: USA | collected 2012 ... | reverse complement strand
CCTGCTGGTTGTACATGTTCTGCTGTGGTGCCTGATTGTACATTCCCTGCTGGTTGTACATGTTCTGCTGTGGTGCCTGATTGTTTGCCTGTGCGCCTGCACCGGTATAAGCTCCACAGACCGGACAGGTCAACTGTCCGTCCGAAATCTGATTGCCACAATTATTACAAACTCCCATATATTTTATCCTCCCAGATGAAATTAGTTTTCTTTTGCATTGATATAGTTGATCAAACCGCCCTCTTTGATGATTTTCTGCATGAATGGAGGGAATGCCTGTCCCTTGAACTCGGTTCCTTTTGTCTTGTTGTAGATCATACCACTGTCAAAATCAACCTCTACCATATCGCCTGCCTCGATTCCCTTGGCAGCTTCCGGACACTCGATAATTGGAAGTCCGATGTTAATTGCGTTACGATAGAAAATTCTTGCAAATGTCTCAGCGATTACGCAGCTGATACCAGATGCCTTGATTGCAATTGGTGCATGCTCTCTCGATGAGCCGCATCCAAAGTTCTTATTTGCAACCATGATATCGCCCGGCTTCACACGCTTTACGAAGTCCTTGTCAATATCCTCCATACAGTTCTTTGCAAGCTCCGCAGGATCTGAGGAATTCAGATATCTTGCAGGAATGATTACATCTGTATCTACATTGTCACCATATTTATGTACTGTTCCGTATGCTTTCATTTTTGTTCCTCCTTATGCCAATTCTGCCGGGCTGCTGATCTTACCTGTAATCGCGGAAGCTGCTGCAACTGCAGGGCTTGCCAGATATACCTCTGAATCTACGTGTCCCATACGTCCAACGAAGTTACGGTTGGTTGTGGATACAGCTCTCTCGCCAGCTGCCATAACACCCATATGTCCGCCCAGACATGGTCCACAGGTTGGAGTTGATACGATCGCACCTGCCTCGATAAATGCCTTTGTCAGACCTTCCTCGAGCATCTGTAAATAAACCTCCTGTGTGCCAGGGATCACGATAACACGCACACCCTTTGCCACATGTCTGCCCTTGATGATATCGGCTGCAATACGCATATCAGAGATTCTTCCGTTTGTGCAGGAACCGATGACTACCTGATCGATCTTGATATCGCCAACTTCGTCGATGGTCTTTGTATTCTCTGGAAGATGTGGAAATGCAACGGTTGGCTTCAAGGTTGAAAGATCAATCGTATATTCCTCATCATAGACTGCATCAGCGTCTGCCTCGTACTTTGTATATGCCTTTGTCGAATGCTCCTTCATGTAAGCTTCTGTCTGCTCATCCACTGGGAAGATACCATTCTTTGCACCTGCCTCGATTGCCATGTTTGCAATTGTGAAACGGTCGTCCATTGTCAGGTTCTTGATACCCTCACCAACAAACTCCATAGACTTATAGAGTGCACCATCTACACCGATCATACCAATGATATGAAGGATTACATCCTTACCACTGATATATGGTGCTTTCTCGCCTACGATATTAAACTTGATTGCAGATGGCACCTTGAACCATGCCTTACCTGTCACCATACCGGCTGCCATATCCGTACTTCCGACACCTGTGGAGAATGCACCAAGGGCGCCGTAGGTACATGTATGTGAATCGGCTCCAATACATGTCTCGCCTGCAACGATCAGTCCTTTTTCCGGAAGCAATGCATGCTCGATTCCCATCTCTCCGACATCGAAGAAGTTCACGATCTCATTCTCGCCTGAGAACTCACGTACACATTTGCAATGCTCTGCACTCTTAATATCTTTATTCGGTGTAAAGTGATCCATAACAAGTGCAATCTTGCTCTTATCAAACACTTCCTTCTTATTAAACTTTTCCATCTCGTGAATGGCAACTGGTGTTGTGACATCGTTACCAAGCACTAAATCCAAATCTGCCTCAATCAACTGTCCTGCTTCCACACTTGCAAGACCTGCATGTTTCGCAAGTATTTTCTGCGTCATGGTCATACCCATAATCATTTCCTCCTGATTCTGCTTATAATAGTAGAATCATACCATATTTCTTTCTATAATTACAATATATAATATGAATATTGTTTATAACTTGTAGTTATGGTTTGGATATGATATATTTAATCAAACTACTATTTATAGGATAATAAGAATATAATTTTGAAACGTGAATTGCTATATAAGGAAACGAGGGGATATTATGTTTGATAATCTGAATTATTACAGAGTTTTTTATACAGTTGCCAATACCGGAAATATCAGCAAAGCCGCCGATATGCTGTTTATCAGCCAGCCTGCGATCTCAAAGGCGATCTCCAAGCTTGAAGACGGACTGCATGTGAAGCTCTTTCTGCGCTCTTCCAAGGGTGTGACGCTGACTGATGAGGGACAGGTTCTATACAACCATATCGAGAAAGCATTCTCAAATATCTCACAAGGCGAGGATGAAATCCGGCATATCCACGAGCTTGGTATCGGACAATTAAAGATCGGTGTCAGCACCTCGCTTTGCAAGCACATCTTACTGGACAAGCTGCAGACCTTCATCTTGGAAAATCCACACATCAAGGTTATCATCGACTGTCATTCCACAGTAAACACCCTGAAGCTTCTAAATGACGGACGTATTGATATCGGACTAATCTGCAAGACGGATATTCCTGCCGGTTTTGAATATCAGGATGTCAGCACGATTCATGACATCTTCGTCGTAAATGAAACGTATCTCTCCAACCTGCACCTGCGGGAACAGGAAGAGTTTGCACAGGAACCGACAAACCCGTGGCTCTTCGCCGGAAATCTGACCGGTATCATGGGAAATCTGGATGAGGACGTTCCCGCTTTATCTCCGATAGCTCCTGTGTCTGCGGCAGATAAATCGGGGTTTGCCATGAAAGATATTTTGGAGAAATCCAATCTCATGTTGCTGGAGAAGAATAATATCACCCGTACACATATCGATGATTATCTGGAGTCCGAAGGCATCCATCCACAGCAGATCCTCGAAGTAAATAATATGGATCTACTCATTGATTTTGCAGCTATCGGTATGGGTGTTGCCAGTGTCGTACGGGAGTTTGCGACGGACTATCTAGCTTCCGGGCAGATCTTAGAGCTCCCGATCTCCCACCCGGTTGCGGAGCGTACTGTCGGGTTCGTCTACCCGAAGAGCCGGGAGAAGTCAGAGGTGTTAAGGAAGTTTCTGGGGATGTGGGGATAAACTGAGCACGCAGCCACAAGTCGCTTCGCGACTTGCCGACTATGGTGCTTCGCACTTTTGTATATAATAACCTGAGCACGCAGTCGCAAGATGCTTCGCATCTTGCCGGCTATGGTGCTTCGCACCATAGAAACAGAAAAAGACAGCCATGTGTGGTTTTCTGCGAGCAGAACCACACATGGCTGTCTTTTTCTATTTCTGCGTTGCTCAGGTAATTACATCATTCCCATGCCGCCGCCCATGCCACCTGCTGGCATAGCTGGAGCATCTTCCTTGATGTCTGCAACAACAGACTCTGTTGTAAGGAATGTAGAAGCAACAGATGTTGCGTTCTGCAATGCTGTTCTTGTTACCTTTACAGGATCGATAATACCTGCTTCGATCATATTTACATACTCTTCCTTGTAAGCATCAAATCCAACACCAACCTCAGACTCTTTGATCTTGTTGATGATAACTGCGCCTTCAAGACCTGCATTGGCTGCGATATGAGCAAGTGGAGCTGTCAATGCCTTTGCAATGATTGTTGCACCAGTCTTCTCGTCACCTTCCAATGTATCGATCAGAGCATTCAGCTTCTTAGAAGCATGGATATATGCAGATCCACCACCTGCGATGATACCCTCTTCTACGGCTGCTCTTGTAGCGTTCAAAGCATCTTCCAGACGAAGCTTTGCTTCCTTCATCTCTGTCTCAGTTGCAGCACCAACACGGATAACTGCGACACCACCAGCAAGCTTTGCCAGTCTCTCCTGCAGTTTCTCCTTATCGAACTCAGATGTTGTCTCAGCAAGCTGTGCCTTAATCACATTGACTCTTGCCTCGATATCTGCCTTTGCACCACAACCATCAACGATAACTGTATTCTCCTTGGCAACCTTGACGCTCTTTGCACGTCCAAGCTGATCCAGAGTTGTCTCCTTCAAATCATAGCCAAGCTCCTCAGAGATCACTGTACCACCTGTCAGAATTGCGATATCCTGCAGCATCTCTTTTCTTCTGTCACCATAGCCAGGTGCCTTTACACCTACGACTGAGAATGTACCACGCAGCTTATTTACGATCAATGTTGTAAGAGCCTCGCCCTCGATATCCTCAGCGATGATCAAAAGCTTCTGTCCACCCTGTACGATCTGCTCCAGAAGTGGAAGGATATCCTGAATGTTTGAAATCTTCTTATCTGTGATCAGGATATATGGGTTATCCAGCTCTGCAACCATCTTCTCCATATCCGTTGCCATGTAAGCACTTACATAACCACGGTCAAACTGCATACCTTCTACTAAGTCAAGCTCAGTCTTCATTGTCTTAGACTCTTCGATTGTAATAACGCCGTCCTTGGAAACCTTCTCCATTGCATCTGCAACGAGTTCGCCGACACCATCATCACCAGCAGAGATCGAAGCTACTCTTGCGATCTGCTCCTTACCATTGATAGACTCGCTCATCTCTGAGATTGCATCAACGGCTGCATCACAAGCCTTCTTCATACCTTTACGAAGTACGATTGGGTTTGCTCCTGCTGCTAAGTTCTTCATACCTTCGTTGATCATTGCCTGCGCCAGAACGGTTGCTGTTGTTGTACCATCACCGGCAACATCATTTGTCTTGGTTGCAACTTCCTTTACGATCTGTGCACCCATATCCTCAAATGGATCTTCCAGAGAAATCTCCTTTGCAATTGTCACACCATCATTTGTGATGAGTGGTGAACCAAATGACTTTGCAAGAACTACATTTCTTCCTTTTGGTCCAAGTGTTACGCTAACTGTATCTGCAAGCTGGTTTACGCCTGCTTCCAAAGCCTTTCTGGCTTCTGCTCCATACTTAATTTCCTTTGCCATTGTATTACGCCTCCTAGTTTTTTTCGCATCTTCTAATGATAACGGCAATACTTTCTTTGTACCCATACTGCCTTACCTGCTACTGAACGATTGCAAGAATATCTGCCTGCTTTACAATGATGTACTCATCATCTCCAAGCTTTACTTCTGTTCCTGCATATCTTGAATAGATTACTTTATCGCCAGCCTTGACTTCCATTGGAACCTTCTCGCCATCTACGACAGCGCCAGGGCCAACTTCAACGACCTCTGCATACTGTGGTTTTTCCTGTGACTGTGTTGGAAGAACGATACCTGATTTTGTCGTCTCTTCTGCAACGGACTGCTTTAATACAACTCTGTCTCCTAACGGTGTTAACTTCATAATATACCCGACCTCCTAATTTTTACTTTTAGCACTCATATTGATTGAGTGCTAACATAATTCTTATTGTACTCATTTTTCTGAAAAAATCAACCCCTAATTTGTAAATTTAACCAAATGGACACAATTTGCCGGACAGCCTGTATATAATGTATGATTCCTATCCTGTTTTTATGCTATTCCGTTAGGATTCTATGATCGTATGGTTCGTCTTGATGATGCCCCGTGGCAGCGAATCCTTCGCATTCTTCCACGGCTCGTCCTTAAACCGGTAATCAAACTTATCAATAAACCAGCCGATATCACCATTTACACGCTCCATACCCGCAAAATATGTCTTGTTCAAAATCTCCTGAAACTCCGCATAGGCATCCTTCGGAAGCTTCACACTGCCCTCATCATACAGGATTCCATAATGATAGGTACAAAAGCCCTTGCAGTTTGCAAACTTCTTACGGAACTCCGGCTCCTTCTTCCACAGATGAAAGATCGTATCAATATACCGCATGGACGTCTCTTTCATCCGGTTACAGATGAAACACGAATCCTCCAGCCGTTTGATATAATCACTGACCGAAGAGCTTGCCTGCTTCTTAAAAAGTCCTCCCGATACAACTGGTTTCCCTGTACTGAGCGCTTTCAGATCCCGGATTGTCTTATCCGTATGTGTCTTTAACATCAGGGCAAGCCCCAGCCGGTTCTTCTCTGCATAAAGCATCCGTACATGGTGCGCACAAAAGCCCTGCTCGTCTGTCATCGCACGGTTATCATCCTCCATATAGCTTGGTCCCATCGTGTAATCGATTGCATTCCGCTCCAATTGCCGGTTCATCTCGCAGATTGGACATTCACAGTCCGTCGTAAATGCGTCATTCACCGGAATCGTATACAACTGTTCTTCCATTTTTTGTTCCTCCCTTTTCTTGTATCTCATTCAGACGGAAATTTCCCATCTTATTGCGCAAAAGAGAGCACAGCGATCCCGTTGTGCTCTCTTTACTTAGTTTACAATATAATCTCCTGTCTCTGCATCCCGCAGGAAATACAGTTTCAGATAATTCCTGTAATTACGTAATTTCCCTTCATAGATGATTTCCAGATCATCACACATCCGAAAATCACGCGGGCAGGTCAATCCCGGTTTCTTCATAATCAGTGAAATTCCCGCCTTACGCAGAACATACGACACAAACTGTGAACAGAAATAATTGTATCGCCGTTCCACCGATCTCTGGCACATCACACCTAAAATTCCAAGATAATTATATCGATAAAATACTTTTTCACTCTTAAATTGTTCCAGTATTTCCATGATCTTTTCATACTGTTGTTTGGTCACACGCAGTCTCCCGATTCTGCATGTTGTCTGGGCATCACGCCCAAATACCCCCGTCGTGATATCCTCATTGATAAATCCGCAGTCAAACGGATTATGTAAGTGCTTTCTTGCGAAGCTATACATTTCCTTTAGTTCCACATCCATCGCCAGTGATGTATGCGCATATGGCTCCCGCGTCCATAGCTTGATCACACGTGACGGAAGTGTCTGTGTCTTGGACAACACAATATAAACACTGTAATCTTCCTCTTCTGGTTCATACACGTGCAAAGGAATGCCTGTCATAATATTATTTGCATCCATACTAAATCAATCTGTTATTACAGATTATGCTCCATCTCATTTATTGTTCTTAATACTCTCTCGAATCATATCCTTCAGCCTCAGCGCCTCATCCTTCATACGGGAAGATGCCGACCGCGAAGTAATCACCATTGACAGCAGGCGAAGTGCATCTTCGTTCTTTCCAAGCCTGCGTGCCAGATCTGCAAGTAGATAATTCAGTGTATTTTCATCCATTCCCGCAATCGGGAAAGTCTCTGATGAAATTGCTTTCAAAAATCCCTCATACGCATTTTTTAAACATTCTCTTTCATCCATATACAGGGAGCGATTTTCCTCCAGTGTGATACCTTCCGGTCTCGCTGCCAGATACTGCCGTTTTCCACGCAGTACCCATGCATATTTCAGACAGGTATATGCCCGTTCACTGTTTTTCGCTTTTTTCACCATTGCTGTGATCAGCGCCAACTGGTAGCGCGTGATCGCGTCATCATATGTAAAGATATCCTTCTGGATTGCTGGCTCTATACCATTGAACTTCGAACCGATCTGTTCGCTGATATCCCGGATCTGCCGGTTCATCAGCTTGCCAAAATATCTGCCAAGCGCAGAATATCCACACTTCTCGCAGGTAATCACATCATACTTGATTGGATCTATATGATTATAAATCGGTCGAAGATCCGTATCTTTGCTTTCCAGCCGGACCTTTCCAGCTCGCACGCATTTCGTCTTAAATGTCAGATTACAAATCGGGCATTCATAAGTCTTATCAAACAGTGCTTCTTTCTCCAGCTCCTCCGGTGACTTTGTCTCCTTTTGTTCCGCTGCCCCGCGGCGTGCGGCTGCTCCGGAATCATTATCTAATATCTTTGATTCGTCAAAATCACCAAGGCCAAGATTTCCGATTGTGGAAAAAATGCCCATCTCAATCCTCCTCTGCCTAACACCCCTGTTACTTCTCTTATTTGCCCGGCTTGTATGAACTCTTTAATGAGACAATCCGGTTAAATACCAAATGATCTTCTGTCGTATCTTTCTCGTCCACACAGAAATATCCATGACGCAGGAACTGGAACTTATCACCCTTGACAGCCTCTCCCAATGCTGCCTCAAGCTTACAATTCTTTAAAACTGTCAAAGAATTTGGATTGTAGTTCAGGGTACCATCTTCATTGAGTTTTCCCTTTTCTTCATCCACAATATTCTCGTACAGACGAACCTCTGCATCCACTGCACTTTCTGCAGATACCCAGTGGATCGTTCCTTTGACCTTTCTGCCCTCAAAACCGGAACCACTTCTGGTCTCCGGATCATAGGTACAGTGGATCTCCGTTACAACTCCATTTTCATCCTTCTTGTAATCCACGCACTTTACGAAATAAGCACCCTTTAAGCGCACTTCATTTCCAGGGAACAACCGAAAATACTTCTTCGGCGGCTCCTCCATAAAGTCTTCGCGTTCAATATATAACTCTCTTGAGAATGCAACCTGACGCTTGCCAGCAGATTCATCCTCCTGATTGTTATCGATATCAAAATATTCGACCTGACCTTCCGGATAGTTATCAATAATGAGCTTGATTGGATCTAATACCGCCATCATACGGTTTGCCTTCAGACGCAGGTCCTCACGGATACAATACTCAAGCATTGCATAATCCGCAGAGCTCTGTGACTTTGATACACCAACCAGCTCCATAAACATCTTGATGGATTCTCTTGTAAATCCACGTCTCCGAAGTGCAGCAATTGAAACCAGTCTTGGATCATCCCAGCCATCTACGATGCCATCTTCTACCAGCTTCTTGATATAACGCTTTCCAGTCACAACATTGGTCAGATACAGCTTGGAGAACTCAATCTGTCTCGGTGGGTTCTTGTATTCCAGTTCCCGTACAACCCAGTCATAGAGTGGTCTGTGATCCTCAAACTCCAATGTACAGATAGAATGGGTAATTCCCTCCTCGGCATCCTCGATCGGATGTGCAAAATCATACATCGGATAGATGCACCACTTATCACCGGTATTGTGATGTGTCATACGTGCAATACGATAGATAACCGGATCACGCATATTGATATTCGGACTTGCCATATCAATCTTCGCACGCAATACCTTGCTTCCATCCGGATATTCTCCGTTCTTCATACCCTCAAATAATTTCAGGTTTTCCTCTACGCTTCTGTCACGGTATGGGCTGTTCTTGCCCGGTTCCTTCAGTGTTCCACGATACTCGCGGATCTCGTCTGCAGACAGATCGCAGACATAGGCTTTTCCTTTCTTGATCAGCTTGATTGCTGCTTCGTACATTGCATCAAAATAATTCGATGCGAAATAAATCTTATCTCCATAATCAGCGCCCAGCCACTTGATATCATCAATGATGGATTGCACATATTCTGTCTTTTCCTTTGTCGGGTTCGTATCATCAAACCGGAAATGGAATGTTCCGCCATACTCCTTGGCAAGACCATAGTTTAACAGAATTGATTTGGCATGTCCGATATGCAGATATCCGTTTGGTTCTGGTGGAAAACGGGTTACAACCTCTGTATATCTTCCTTCTGCCAGATCTTTATCTATCTCCTGTTCAATAAAATTCTTTGAAACTGTTGCTTCACCTTCCATGGACGTACTCCTTTTTTTCTAGTATTTCTCTATCATAGCATTGTATATGCATTTCGTCAATTTACTCTTTCGTGTCTGTCGGTGCAGACGCATCCGGTGCCGCGCTGTTTTGTGTACCATCTGCAAATACGCTGTCCATCTGGGAATCATAATTTGTCATGATCTTGTTATTGATTTCCATGGAACGCTTCTCATAATCCTCGTGCGCGAGTTCTTTTTCTGATTTCTCCACATAGGCTTCGCCACCACCCATGCTTGTCTGGAAATCACGATTGACTTCCTCTACCAGTGCATTTACCTCTGGTGTAAGAATCGAGCTGTCTACCTTCGGAATCTCGGATGTCTGCTCCAGATCGGATGGATCTGCCAGCTTCTCTGCTTCCTGTACCGTTGGAATCTCACTGCCTGTACTTCCATCGATTACGGCATCTGCCAGTTTCTCATCCGCCGTTTCTGCCTGCGGTGCTTCCAACTCCTCGGAAACCTCTGGCTTATCCAATCCAAGTTTCTGCAAAAGCTCTGGATTCACATCTTTATTTGCATTGGCAAGCTGGGCGATCATATCTTCCGCATCCAGCATCTCTTTGTTCTGCTTATTGATCCGTCCTGCAAAGATTACAAGACATACGACCAGAATTACGATAATCACAGCAGCTCCAACCATAATTCCAATCACAAGTGGATTTGTGAACGGACTCTTCTCTGTCGGAACTTCCACCGGTGCACTTGGCGTTGCCACAGTCGGGGTTGCCGGAACCAGTACTTCCTCTGACACGATCATCGGTACATAGCGTAAAAATGCCTGTTCCTTTGCATCGTACTCATAAAAGCCTTCCTCGCCCTCAACATTGATCGCATAAACAAGATACAAATCCTTATCTGCAATATCATCAGACTGATAAGCAACGACCGAATTGTCTCCAATCTTCAAAGTCGTCTCCTTAAATCCATCCGGAATTGCAACACCATCTGGAACTGCAGTTATAATATAACGGTTATACTGAGAAGAATACTCCTGATATGGAGTAAATACATCCTTTTCCACATCCATAATAAACCAGTGGTTCTCGCCATCCTCGTCTTTCAGACATACCACTGTGATCTTCTTATTTGGGGACTCGTAAGAAAGTACATCCCAGTCCTTATAAGTTGTCGTACCGGCAGTAAAGCCTTCCGGTGCTTCCAGACCATCCTCGTTCATCACAAATGAATATTCTTTTCCATCGATCGTCGCAACCGGATCTCCGACATCCTCGCCCGCCTGTACATTGATCGTATAAACCTTAACCGCACCATTTTCCGCAGTAACGGTTACCCGTACAGTGTTCTTTCCTTTCTGGATCGAATTGGCACCAGAGACACTTGTTGTCGCGTTGCCATCTGCAGCAGATGCGCTGACAACCACACTTGTAACATCCTCATCCACCTGTAACGAGTATGTCGTACGGTCTGCGGAAAATGCAGGTGTCAATGTACCCGGAGATACCTGCAGACTTGCCAGATCGCAATCTGCCGATCTTCCATCATCCTCTGTCGTCTCAGTTGTCTCTCCGGCCTCTGTTGTTGCATTTCCATTATTGTTATCTCCATTGTTCGATGCGGTTGCAACCGTTACCGTTGCACCTGCATGGGAGATTGATATGGCATTGCCGTTGATATCATAGACATCACTTCCGCTTGTTGTGATACTTCCGCTGCCATTTGCTATGGCTGTAAAGGAAATCGAAAACGAACCCGCAGAGGTTCCACTTGCCGTTACCGTTCCGCCGCCGCCATTGACGATGGCGCTTCCACTTGCGGAATTATATTGCAGCACACTCGAATTGTAGGACACATAGATCGTGTATGCGGAAATATCCGAGCCACTGACGGATATCGTTGCAGTAACGTTATTTCCCACACTCACGGTGCTTGCGCTCAATGCAATCACTACATTTGCCGCCTGTGCATCGATCTTTCCAAATTGCAGGCATAAAATGAATGCCGTTAAAATTGCCAGTCCACGTTTCAAAAATTGTTTCATGATAGTCCTCCTGCTTCTTCCTGTCGTTTCTCATGTATGTTACTGGATTGTCTCCAATCCAACAATATGCCGCTGTATCTTGACGATATCCAACGCGGTTACTTTTCCATCTCCATTGATATCCGCGATTGCAAGCACATCACTGTTTAACGCGTCCAGACCAACAATCAGACGCTGCAGCTTGACAATATCCAAAGCTGTGATCTTACCATCACCGTTCAGGTCGCCCTTCTTGCCACCCGCAGACGGTGTCGTCGGGTTGTTCGTTGCCGTGCCCCGCACGACTGTTAATTTATAGGTTCTGGTCGCACCACTCTGCGCCGTTACCACAAGGCTGATCACGTTTGTTCCCTGTGACAGACTCACCGTTCCTGCGCCGCTCACACGTGCATTCTTATTCACCGGTGTCGCTGTGATATTGATCTTATCTACGGAAGCGGACACAATCAGAGAATAATCCGTCGTATTGTTCACCGCATAGGACGGTGTCAGTCCGTATCCCGCAATGGAAAGCGTTTTGAGCCAATTATTGGGATTTCCGGAATCCGCAGGTTTTGAAACTGCCTGTGACGGCAGGCTGGAATAAACCGGAATCTCAAACATCATCGAAGAATTGAGCAGATTATTGTTTTTATATGCATTGTAGCTTGTCAGACACTCCGTTGCCGGTGACTGGATATTCGTCATGTACTGATGACTGAACAGACTGCTCTTGTTTGTCACGTTAAATTTCTGTGTATATAACGTATTCTGTCTGACATTGATATACGATGCACCGAGATACTGTGCACCGCCAATGATAGACTTTGCTGCGGTGTTCCACGGACGTCCATATGAACCGCTTCCGGCCGCCCATTGCAAGCCCTTTACCGCTGCATTGCCATTTGGCGTGTCAAATGCTCCAATGTTGTAGAAGTTATAAATGCCCGGATATGAGGAATTCGTTCCAGAACATGCAGTTCCAATCTTAGAACCCATCTCCAGACGGATACGGCTCGCAATATGATATGGGCTGACACCGGACTGTGCCGCTGCCTCCATAATGATCTGTGCATAGGTGCGGCTGTCACCTGCCGGTTTTGTCTGCGACATAAAGGTCCCCTTCAAAATCGCTTCCACACCAGTCTCATTCTGTACGCCCTGCTGATAAGACAGGCTCTCAAATGCAAAAATATAATTTTCATACAAGTATGTACGTGGGTCCATATAATAAGCAACCAGTTCATCCGATGCCGCAAACCATGTCTTTCCATCGAAGGAACTCCATGTGTCCGTTGCAATGTTATAACCGATTGTCGTCGATCTCCAGTTATAATGCGGATACGAGCTTGTTCCATAGATCAGATTCTTGACCTGTCCGGATTTGGATACCTCATTAGCTACAAGTGTATTCCAATCCACTCCGGTCTGAACCGCCCGAAATTCCCAGTTTGGGTATTTCTCATGGATAGCGCGCAAATAAGGCTTATAGCTGTCCGGGAACCCCTGCGCCGAAAGCTTTGCCTCAAAATCAGCATCCCCACTCGGTGTCGAAGGCGTCGGTGCTGCACCAGCCACCACGTATTGGGAACTCACATATCCAGTATAGCTGCCCCCATTATAGGTGAGCGTTACCTTATACCAGCTGGAATTGGATGTATCCTGTATCGTCAGTGCCTGTCCACCATTTAAATAAATTGTATTTCCATTGGAATCTTTTATCGGCGTACCACCGGGTGTCTCACGAAAATAAACCCCAGTTACACCAGATTTTATAGAACCTTCCGTTGCTGCTGACGCATGCAAAACGGGTATATATTGAAAAAGCAGAACAACCATGCAGATTGCCACTACCGTTGCTATCCATCGTTTTTTTGTCATCAAACCACACCTTTTCTGAATTTGAGCCTAGTTATACAAGGGTAGTATAACACAATATATTGATGGTTGCAGTAATTTTTTGGCTTTTTTTGTGATTTTTCACAGAATTTTCTGAATTTTTGTTTTCAACATTCCCTCTTGACAGAAAACCAATAATAAAGTATTATCTCTGTTGTGCTTTATACAAAGCAAGCTGGTATGGCTCAGTCGGTAGAGCGTCGCATTGGTAGTGCGGAGGTCACGGGTTCGATTCCCGTTACCAGCTTATAAAAAAAGAACTTCCTTTGTAAGGAAGTTTCTTTTTTTGTCTAATTCTATTTCCTTGATAATTTCCCACGGATACGCTGCAATGCATTGTCAATCGACTTCTCTGTCTTTCCGAGCTGTTCTGCGATCTCCTCGTAGGAAAGTCCCTGCAAATACAGTTTTAACACCTGCTGTTCAAGCTTGCTAAGCTCTTTTTTGATACGAGCATTCCGATCTTCGATCTGTTCGCGTGCAATCAATAGCTTCTCCGGGTCTTCTTCCCGGCTTGTGGAAAGACGTTCCTCCAGCATGAAGTTGTCACCCTCCTCGCTGTTCATATACAACGATACATAGGAATTTAACGGCACATGCTTCTTGCGGTTCGAGTTTGTGATTGCATTCTGAATCTGTCTGCGGATACAGACACTGGCAAAGGTGGAAAAGCTGGCTGCCTTGTCCGGGCTGTAATCCCGGATTGCCTTAAAAAGCCCAATCATCCCCTCCTGCGCCAGATCCTCGGTTTCCGCGCCGATCAGATAGACTGTACGCACTTCCCGTTTGACCAGATATCCATACTTTTGCAACAGGAACTCTGTTGCCTCATCCTCACCAGCCCGTCCAAGCGCAAGTATTTGATTGTCGTCCATCTTTGTATAATCCAACGCTTCTTCTCCGTATTTTTACTGCATTCTCTGCCGCACAACCTCATAGGCAAGCACGCCGGCTGCCACGGATGCATTCAACGAATCTATATCGCCCTTCATCGGGATCGATACAACATAATCACATTTTTCTTTGACAAGGCGGCTCACACCGCTTCCTTCGTTTCCGATCACAAGACCGATCGGTCCGGTCAGGTTCGCCCGGTACATCACCTCACCGCCCATATCAGCGCAGGCAAACCATAGGCCTTTTTCCTTTAGTTCTTCGATTGTCTTGGCAATATTTGTCACCTTGGCAACTGGTGTATAGTGGATTGCACCTGCCGAAGCCTTGACTACCGTTGCAGTCAGTCCGACTGCCCGGCGCTTCGGAATGATCACGCCATGTGCCCCACACAGATTTGCAGTACGGATAATCGCACCTAAGTTATGCGGATCCTCAATCTCATCTAAAATAAAGATAAACGGATCCTCGCCCTTTTCCTTTGCTTTTTCTAAGATATCATCCACTTCCGCATATGAAAATGCCGCTGTAATTGCCATCACACCCTGATGCTTCCGGTCTGGAGACATCTGATCAAGCTTTTCCTTGCTCACAAAATTTACGATCACATCTTTTTTCTTCGCATCACGTAAGATGGATGAAATCACGCCATCGCGCAGACCATCCTGAATATACAGCTTGTCGATTGTTTTTCCGGCACGAAACGCCTCTAACACCGCATTTCTGCCTTCAATCATATGGTCGTCCTGCGGTTCCTGTTCATTTATAATATTCTTATTCTCACTCATTTTGTTTTCCTTTACTGTTCTTTGCCCGCGAGATACTGTTTAATCATACCATTCACAAAATACTGCAGTCGTTCCATATCCCCTTTCAGATACAGATATCCATACAGGGCTTCTAATCCCGTTGCTTTGCGGTACTGTCCCATCGTGGCATTCTTCGCCTTGGAATGAGTATTCGTATTTCTGCCACGCTTGTAGACATCCAGCTCATCCTCTGACAGTTCTTCCATGATCTGATCGATATAATCTGCCTGATTCACCGCCTTAACGATCTTGCTGACCTCCACATGATACTTATGCGGCTGCATATTGGAATGTGTGACAAAATATTTCTTCACAAGCAGATCCAATATACTGTCACCCATATACGCAAGCGCAAGTGGCGAGTACTGATATGCATTTACCTGTTCGGTCTTTACGCTCTCTTCCATCTTACACCTTCTCTGGTATCCTCCAGAATGATTCCCTTCTCTGTGAGCAGATCACGGATTTCATCCGCTCTCGCAAAGTTCTTTGCCTTTCTGGCTGCCTGACGTTCCTCGATCAGATTCTCGATCTCCTCGTCTAAAAGCACCTCCTGCTCCTTGATATCAATACCAAGAATATCCATCAGCTGTTTCATCGTATCATAGATCTTCTGCGCAAATGCCTTGCTTGTTACACCAGCCTCGACATTTGTGTTTGCAAATTTTACAAGCTCAAAGATAACAGAAATCGCATCGGCTGTATTTAAGTCATCTTCCATCGCATCTTCATAGCGCTTTACAAACGCTGGAATCTCCTCTGCCAGCTTTGTCTCTGCCTCGGTCATATCTGCAACTGTACTGTTGTTGATTGCTTCCTCTACCTTTGATGCTGATGTGCGGATTCTGTCCAGTCCGTTCTTAGAGCTTTCCACAAGCTCTGATGAGAAATTAAGCGGACTTCTGTAATGTGCGGAAAGCATGAAGAAGCGGATGACCTGCAGATCGTACTTTTCTCCAATCTCTCTTACCGTGAAGAAGTTTCCAAGTGACTTGGACATCTTCTCGTTGTTAATCTTCAAAAATCCATTGTGCATCCAGTACCGTGCAAACTCTGTATCATTGGCTGCCTCACTCTGCGCGATCTCATTCTCATGATGTGGGAAGATCAAATCCTCTCCACCGGCATGAATATCAATGACATCGCCAATATACTTCTTCGACATAACCGAACACTCCAGATGCCAGCCTGGTCTTCCATCGCCCCAAGGAGATGGCCATGATGGCTCGCCTTCCTTCTTCGGCTTCCAGAGTACAAAATCAAGCGGATCTTCCTTCTCATCCTCACCGGAAACAAGAAGTTCACGGTTTCCGGCACGCAGATCGTCAATATTCTTCTTAGAAAGCTTACCATAATCAGAGAACTTTCTCGTACGGAAATATACGGTTCCATTTACTTCGTATGCATAGCCCTTCTCAATCAGCGTCTCTACCATTGCGATCATGTCCGGGATTTCCTTCGTTGCCTGCGGATGTGTCGTTGCTTCTTCTACATGAAGCGCTGCCATATCCTTCTTGCACTCTGCGATGTAGCGCTCGGAAATCACAGACGCATCCACACCTTCTTCATTCGCGCGCTTGATGATCTTGTCATCGACATCGGTAAAGTTTGACACATAGTTTACTTCATAGCCCTTGTACTCAAAATATCTGCGCAATGTATCAAACACGATCATCGGTCTTGCATTTCCGATGTGAATATAGTCATATACGGTTGGTCCACAGACATAGATACCTACCTTGCCCTCGTTGATCGGATGAAATTCATCCTTATGTCTGGTGAGTGTATTAAAAATCTTCATACCTGTTTGTTCCTCCTGCGATCGTTCCATTTTTCTTTTTCAAATATGTCATGCAATCCGCGGTTTGTCAAGCAAAAGCTTAGTGTGCAAACTGTGAATTGTACAGATTCGTGTAGAAGCCATTCTGTGCCATAAGCTGGTCGTGGTTTCCCTTCTCGATGATATTTCCATCCTTCATAACTAAGATTACATCTGCCTCGCGGATTGTTGACAATCTGTGTGCAACAATAAAGCTCGTTCTGCCCTGCATCATACGGTTAAATGCCTTCTGGATCCGGATCTCCGTACGTGTATCAATGGAAGAAGTCGCCTCATCTAATATAAGCATCGGCGGCAATAACAGCATCACCCGTGTGATACACAAAAGCTGTTTCTGACCCTGTGAAAGATTGCCGCCATCCTCAGCGATCACCGTGTCATAGCCCTGTGGCAGACGGCGGATGAAGCTGTCAGAATGTGCAAGCTTCGCTGCCTGTACGATCTCCTCATCGGTAGCATCCGGCTTTCCGTATGCAATATTCTCACGAATCGTACCACTCTTTAACCATGTCTCCTGCAATACCATACCATAGTTTTCTCGCAGGCTGTCTCTCGTCATGTCACGGATATCTGTACCGTCAACCGAAATAGATCCGGTATCCACATCGTAAAACCGCATCAGCAGATTGATGAGTGTACTCTTTCCGCATCCGGTCGGTCCAACGATTGCCACACGCATACCCGGCTTTACAGAGAGATTCAGGTTCGTGATGAGCGTCTTATCCTTTACATAGGAGAAATTCACGCCCTTAATCTCGATTGCACCCTTCGTATCCGTTAATACATGGGCCTGCTCCTTCTCCGGTACCTGCGGCGTCTCATCTAAAAGCTCAAATACACGTCCGGCACATGCCATCGCATTCTGAAGCTCGGTAATGACATTCGATATCTCGTTAAATGGTTTCGTATACTGGTTTGCGTAGCTTAAGAAGCAGGTAAGCTGTCCAACAGTAAATCCGGTCGAAATCACGGAAACCGCACCGATGATACCGACTGCCGCATATACAAGGTTGTTGAGAAATCTTGTACATGGATTGACAATGGACGAATAAAAGGTTGCTGACATGCTATCTTTCTCCAGACGGTCATTGATCTCCCCAAAACGCTCCAACGCTTCATCCTCGTAGCCAAATGCCTGCACAATCTTCTGCTGCCCGATCATCTCGTCAACAAGCGATGTGATATCTCCACGCGTCTCAGACTGCCGGTGGAACAGATGATAGGTACGCTTCGCAATAAACGATGCTACAAACAGGGAAAGTGGCGTCAATACAATTACAACCAACGCGATCGGTACATTTACAGCTATCATAAATCCAAGCGTTGCAAGAATCGTTACGATTCCGGTGAACAGCTGTGTAAATCCCATCAGAAGTCCGTCTGCAAACTGGTCGATATCCGACACGATACGGCTCACGATATCGCCATGCTTGTGCGAATCAATATAGGAAAGCGGAAGCTCCTCCATATGATTAAATACTTCGATACGGATATCCCGCACAACGGAATATGTGATATGGTTGTTAATAATATTCATAAACCACTGTGAAAGCACTGTCACAACGGTTACCATCACAAATGTATAGATGATGTCCTTGATTCCATCGAAGTCAACCAGACCTTTTCCGACGATCAAGTCGATTGCATCACCGGTCAGAATCGGTGCATACAAGGTTGAGGCAACGGTGATCATTGCACAGACAAACGAAAGGATGACCAGAATACGGTATTTCTTGATGTGTGTCAATACACGCTTCAACACAGCTTTATCAAAGCCCTGCAGCTTCTTTTTCTTATCCTTAGACATCTGCCTTCACCTCCTTGTTCTGGGATGCGTAGATCTCCTGATATACCGGGCAATTCTTCATCAGTGTATCATGATCGCCTATCCCTGCGATCTTACCATCGTCCAAAACGACGATCTTATCTGCATACATGATGGAGGATGCACGCTGCGATACGAGGAATACCGTCGTGTGATCGGTCTTCTCCTTGATTGCTTTCCGGAGAGCGGCATCCGTCGCATAGTCAAGTGCGGAAGAACTGTCATCAAGAATCAGGATCTCCGGCTTCTTCACAAGCGCACGCGCGATCGTCAGTCTCTGCTTCTGTCCACCGGACAGGTTCTTACCACCCTGGTTCAGCATAAACCCGATTCCTCCATCCTTCTGTTGCACAAAATCCTCCGCCTGTGCGATAGAAAGTGCTTCCTCGATTTCCTCGTTCGTTGCATCTTCCTTGCCCCAGCGGATATTATCCGCGATCGTTCCGGAGAACAGCACTGCCTTCTGTGGAACGACACCGATTTTTTCTATCAACTGCTCTTTTGGATATTCCATTACATCCACACCATCGATTTTAATACTGCCCTGTGTGCAGTCATAGAAACGAGGAATCAGATTCACAAGAGTCGATTTACCGGAGCCTGTACCACCGATAATACCGATCGTTTCGCCACGTTTCACCTTCAGGGAAAGTCCCTCGATGGAAGTTTCCTTTGCCTCCGCATACGTGAGACCTGCATCGACAAACTCCACCTTCGGAATCGCTGTACCGCCGGCTGCTTCCACGGGTGCAGTCTCATATATCTGGCTGCTTGTCGTCTCGAAGATTGCACCGAGACGGTTCGCACAGGCAACTGCCTTTGTCTCTGTAATAATCAGATTTGCAAGCTTCACAAGCTCAATCAGAATCTGTGACATGTAGTTTACAAGCGCATATACTTGTCCCTGCTTTAAAATACCGAGATCTACCTGCTTTGCGCCGCCCCAGATCAGGGCTACAATCGACAGGTTAATGACTGCGTAGGTCAGCGGATTTAAGAAAGAAGAAATCTTTCCGACGAAAAGCTGTCCTTTCGTCAGCGCTTCCGTTACCTCGGCAAACTCCTCTTTTTCCTTCTTCTCCTGATTAAATGCACGGATGACACGCACACCGGACAGATTCTCTCTGGATTTCAATGTCACTGTGTCAAGCTTGCTCTGTACTTTCTTATACAAAGGAATCGAAACAAGCATAATTCCAAATACGATCACAATCAGAACCGGAAGCGTAATGAAGAACACACGCGACGCCTTCGCATTGACCGTAAATGCCATGATCGTTGCACCGAACACAATAAACGGGGAGCGCATAAACAGGCGCAGGAACATATTGATTCCTGTCTGCACCTGATTGACATCACTTGTCATACGTGTGATAAGTGTCGCACTACCGAGCTTATCGATCTCTGTATAGGAAAGTGTCTCGATATGCTTGAACAGATCATACCGGATTTCCTTTCCGATTCCCATTGCCGTCTTCGCTGAAAAATACTGCGCTGTGATGGAACATCCAAGTCCAATTACGCCGAGTCCAACCATGACAAATGCCATCTTATAAATATATGGCTTGTCATTTCCTGCAATACCATTATCAATGATTGCCGCCATAACGAGCGGTACCAAAAGCTCAAAGGCCGCTTCTAACATCTTGAATAATGGTGCTAAAATTGCTTTCCATTTGTAATTCTTGAAATATTGTAATACTTGTTTCACGTTTCTTTCCTTTTTCTCTTTCCCTTATTTTATAGTTGACCTATGATACAAATTCCCTTAAACTATTATAGACAAGGATTTTTCTTTTTCAATACAAAATCAAAAAAATGTAAAGGAGATTCATACTATGGACGATAAAAACAGATCATTTTCAACCGATAATACCGACGACGATGACTATGTAGACATGGTGTTAGATGATGGCACAGAGCTTCATTGCAGTGTCATTGCCATCTTCCCAGTCGAAGGTCAGCAGTATATCGCATTGCTTCCGGACAAAGTCATAGAAGGCTACGAAGAAGACGACGTCTTCCTCTACCGTTACACAGAGAAGGAAGGCGACGACGTCGAACTTGGCATGATCGATTCCGAAGAGGAATACGAGATCGTTGCCGATGCGTTCGACGAGCTTTTAGATAACGAAGCCTACGAAGATATGTAAGCTTCTCTATTCTGTAAGGTCATAGATTTCCACTGTCTGTGTTTCAAACTGGAAGCTGTAAATGTATGACCACTGCATCGTTCCGTTCAGACACAGATCGACATTTCCATAAAATGTACAATTATCATTTGCATCCAATGAAAATCCATCTACTGTCACACCGTAGATGGATGTTTCTTTGTCTGACAGTTTTTTCATCCGTAAACAACTGTCAATTACCATCTGCCGCACATCATCGAGCGTCGTTTCTTTCTTCACAAGTGCATCTGTGAGCGTAATTTTCTTATCCTGAATCCGGTCATAATTGTAGCTTGCAATATCTCCATAGCCGCCGACGAGCGGATACTCGACATAGCGTACAACCACTTGTAAATACTGATTCGTGCTATATTCCGTTGTGCGGATCTCCGGGATGATCTCTTTTCCATCTTTGTCTTTCTCATAAATTGCCCCCGGTCCATCCATGATGTCCTGATTCAATTCTTCGATCACCGCACTGTCATGCGTCGATGTAAATTGCGGAAGTTCTATCGCATGTCCGTCCAGTTCCGTATGTACTGCATACGTCAGGGAAGAATCCTCCGATGCATAATTTACCGCTTCGGTTGCATCTTCCTTTGCTGCACAGCCAATCAGGCACAGACAGCTTCCAATCGCCGCAAGCACCATAACCAGTTTTCCCTTTTTTAAGATTCCTTTTGCCATGTAATATCCTCCACAAACCGGCTCTTATCTTTTGCCTTTCCTGCGATTGTTCTCGGTACATAGATATGCAGCGCATGTCTTGCCCGCGTCATCGCCACATAAAACATCCGCCGTTCCTCTTCGAGTTCCGCTGCCGTTTTTGCCTTTTTATACGGCGTAATCTCTTCCACTGCATCGAGAATGTACACCGTGTCAAATTCCAATCCCTTCGCACTGTGCATCGTCATAAGATTGACACCCTTCCGCATCCGGTTCTTCTCCTGCTGTCTCGCAAGCTGCTCTTTGTATTCATCTATAAATGTAAAAAGCTCCGCGTAGCTTTCCATATCTTTAATCATATATCCAAATTCATCTAAAACCTCATACATCTCCGATGCATCAAGCTGGCGGTATTCCGCGTAATCCTTAATATACGTGTCATAACCGATAAAATTCCGTATGAAATTGAGTGCCGGATACGGACGCAGCTTCCGAAGCATCTTTACATCTGCCATCAGCTTATCCAGATTCTCGACGACGGACTCCTTATTGCGGAGCCGAAACCGCAGCTTATCATAATCAACCGGATCTTCAAGCAAGGCGTCCCGGCTGATATAGCGCGACGGTTTATTTATGATTCTTAAAAATGTCGCCCGCGAGGTATCGCCCATCGCAATCCGCATATAATCCAGCACATACCGCACTGCAAAATGGTCAAACAGATTCGGCAATGCATCACTCAACGTATATGGGATATTATATTGATTGAGCTTATAGGCAAGCCGACGCGGCTGTAAATTTGTCCGGTACAACACCGCTTGTTTTTCATATGCGATTCCAGCCTGATACTGTTCCCGAATACGCCGTATGATACACTCGTTTTCCTCCGCCTCATCCTTCACGGTATGCATCTGTACAATCCCAGGTTCTTTTGAAACTGCTTTTAACTGCTTCTTATATCGCGTCTGGTTCTTCTCAATTACCTGCGTTGCCGCCTGCACGATCCGGTAATCGGAGCGGTAATTTTCTCCGAGGTACACAATCTCACAACTTGAAAAATCCTTGCGAAACTGCTGCATGATCTCTGGTCTTGCGCCCCGGAATCCATAGACGGACTGGTCATCGTCTCCGACGATACATGCATTTTGCCGTGGATTTGCCAGCATCCGAAAAATCTCATACTGAATCCGGTTGCTGTCCTGAAACTCATCTACCATGATATATGGAAACAAACTTCTACATTTATCCAAAATATCCGGTCGCGCTGTTAATAGTTCATAGCAAAGTACCATCATATCGTCAAAATCGATCAGCTTCCTGCGTTTTAACTCTGCATCCAGCCGTCGGTACAATTCCCGAAATGCATGTTCTGGCATATCCTTACTGTAATAATTTTCCACATCCATCATGTCGCATTTGACAAGGCTTACCTGTGAAACAATACTGCTTACAATCTCTTCCTTGTTCTCGTAGCTCAGCTCCATCGTATGTAAAATCTGCTCGATGATCCCCCGCTTTTCTTCCTCGGAAATCACACGCAGCATGGATTGCCCATATGCAGTTTTTAAAATCCAATAAAATATGGAATGAAAGGTTCCAAATCGAACCGGATATTCCTTTCCGGGTGTCATCGCACGAAAGCGTTGCTGCATCTCCCCTGCGGCTGCCCGTGTAAAGGTTATAACAAGAATATCTGCGGGTGAAACACCCGCAGATTCTATCAGATACTTGATTCGTTTTGTAATTACAGTTGTCTTCCCGGAGCCCGGTCCTGCAATCACCATCATAGGTCCATCCACATGCGAAACCGCCTTGGATTGTGCCTCGTTTAATTTCATATTATGCATTCGCTCCACAGCACTTCTTATACTTCTTTCCGCTTCCGCAAGGACATGGATCGTTACGTCCAACCTTTGGCGGCTTTACGATTGTCTTGGAAGACTTCTGGATCTTGTACAGTTCCTTTCTTCTCTCAGGAGTCAGGATCTTATCCCACTGTGGAAGTGTATACAACCACTCTGCGTTGCAGTCTACCATGTTCATATAAAGCTTCTCTGGATCATAACCAAGCGCTACCTGTGAATCTTCTTCCAGCTCATCGACCTTGTTTGGCACGATCAGACTGTCCTCGATACCATCCAGAAATCCGATCATCAGCTCAATGCTCATATCGTACTTCTCAGCCAGTTCTTTGACTGTACCGCCCTCGATCTCAACCGGATTCTCAAGAATCTTCTCATAGATTGCCTTTTCTCTCTGGAAATAATCAAGCCAAAACTCCTTTCCTTCTGGAGTTCTGTCATCAAGACTATATGCATGCTCACGCCATTCTGTTAATAAACTCATAACCGTACCTACACAGTGTTATCCTGTGTTTTCCTTTCATTTTTTCATCCAATCTAGTATAGCAAACCAGCCTTTATTTTTCAAGACCGATTCTTTTTGTGATTTTGCAGAACCTTTCCCAGCCAAAGCACCACATAAATGAGTATCGGTACTATAATCATCAGCGCAAGACTCGGCATAAAATATTTGCTGCCCGTCACGCCGGTCACGATCACCAATACGATCAGTGCAAAGATCACAACCAGTCCCACCCACGCCATTACACGTAAAATCGGGCGTCTGCGTATACTTTGTTCATACGTTTCTGTCTTTTTTTCTTCCATGCTCTCTCCATCGCCGCAGCGTTTTGCTTATTCATATCGAAGTGCATCGATTGGATTCAGGTTCGATGCCTTGACCGAAGGAATAAATCCAAACACAATTCCAATCACCATAGAGAAGATTACTGAGATTGCAATCGCTGCTCCGCTGATTGCAACCGGAACTGATGCAACATCAGAAATCAGATATGCAAGTCCCACGCCAGCGCCAACTCCGATGATACCACCCATGCTTGTAAGCACAGCTGCCTCTGTCAGGAACTGCATCAAAATCACTGATTTTCTAGCTCCTAACGCTTTCTTCAGACCTATCTCTCTCGTACGTTCTGTCACAGATACCAGCATGATATTCATAACGCCGATACCACCTACCAAAAGAGAAATACTTGCAATCCATATGAGCTGCTGGCTTGTCGATGCACTGACCTCCTGCATTGCCTTCGCAGTCTCCAGAAGATCTTCACTCTTATACTTAAATGAAGAGCTGCTGCTATCTTCATCCGTTCCGCCTTCCGAAACATTCTCACTGCTTGTGGCTGGCATATAGGAATTCATGATATCCGCCGTTTTCTTTCCTGCATTTGTCATGGCATCTGTACCCGCCGGCTTCACAACCAAGTTATATGGCTCATCAAACGAGAAGATCAAAGGCCAGTTGACATCTGTGATAAACACCTGACCGGAGGATGTATTTCCATAGTAGGTATACCAGTCATTCATATTGGTAACCTTCGGAGTAAACCCATCAATCTGTTCAACAACACCGACAATAATAAACGGCTCGCCCTTGATCTCCAGGGTCTTACCGATCGGATTCTCACTTGCAAACAATGTATTCGCTGCAACGGTATCCAGAATTACGCCCTTGGTATAATTCGTCCAGTCCTGATCCTCAAACAGTCGCCCGGTCTGCACGGTATATCCCATCACACGGAAATAATCCTTATCTACACCATAAACCGGTGCATTGCCCAGATCCTTTGTTCCGCTGTTGATACCTTCATAAAGTGCGCCATACCGGTAAGATGCAACAGCCGTTACCTCATCCACTGCCAGAATCTCATTTTTTATATCATCTGTGACCATTGGCATATTCTCCGGTGTAGAAGAATCACCGGATGTATAGGTCCATTCACCCTGATACAATTTTACATTTACAATATTATTTCCAGAGCCGACCAGATTCTCTTTGATCTGCTCACTGGTTCCCTTGATTGTTGATACAATCGCAATAATTGCCGCAATACCAATAATAATACCAAGCATGGTAAGAAGGGAACGCATCTTATGTGCCCAAATACCTTGGAACGATAATCTTATATTTTCTAACATAGACTGATTTCCTTTCTTATCAATTATACAGATCATCCGTCGACTTCTGTACAGTCTTTACGCCTTCCACTGCCTCATCGAGATATGGGAATGCAATATAATCCTGCATCGTCAGACCACCAAGTATCAGAACAGCATCTCCGGATGTCTTATTTCCAACCTTAATGTAGGTTTTCTTCAATCTTCCATCAACATCCTTCATGACATAGTAATTGCTTCCTTCCTGTTTCATAAATGCCTTCGACAAATAGAAACCGCCACTCGTGTCCTCCGAACCGGAATTCAGTGTAATCTCCATATACATATTCTGACTGACATCCGTGGAATCAGTTAACGCAATCTTGATTGGATAATAGGTTTCCACCTTGCCATTGTAATTCGTATATCCATCCGCCGGGAACGTAGAAATCTCTGTGATCGTACCTTCATAATTCATACCGGTATCATAGCAATACATCGATACGGTATCACCAACCTTGACCGTTGACATTGCAAGCTCACCAATTTGGCTTTCGACCAGATATCCATCTGCCGCACTGACAACAAGAACCGGATCTCCGCTCGAAGCTGCTTCATCCGCAGTTATCACGCTCTTTACCACGCCATCGAAATTCGCCAGTACTTCACCGGTTGCGTTCTGCATCTCTTCCATCTGAAGCTTGACCTGTGCAATCTCGTACTGTGTCTGCATTGTTTTGATTTCCTGTTCTTTCTGCGCGATCTGATTCTTCAATTCCTCTCTTGTCGGAGGCGTATCTGCATCCGGATCTGTATCCGGATCCGGCTGTGGCGCATCTGAACCTGTTGCAACCGGAGTCGCCGGTGCCTCTGTTGTCGGAATATCCTCTAATGGTGTAGTTGCTTTTAACTTCTCGAGTTCACGCTGTGCATCAATAATCGACACGCGGGATAACTCCAGTTCCGATCTTTGCAGTTCTAACTGTAAGTCGTTGGCAGTTGTATCATACACAAGCAGCACATCACCTGCTTTCACGCTCTGACCTTCCGTTACCTTGATCTCCGATACGGACTGTGTCTTTCCTACATAGACCTTCTGCTCAGAATTCACAGTCACATTTCCACTCAATGTACTGTTATCCCACATATCCGAAGCGTCATATCCAATATCACTGACCGCATACACGCCTGCAGTCTTACTATTCTGATTCTTCTGCTTCAAGGTGCGGAGTGCAAAATAAATACCACCGAGCACAACCACGCAGGAAAGAACGATAATAATTATTTTCTTTGCCTTATTCATGCTCATCACCTCCGGTCACCGGCTGGGCATCTCCCTCATACAGCTCACCATCAATGATTTTTACAACTCGATCTGCATAAGACGCAATCTCGTCAGAGTGCGTAATCATAATGATTGTCACTCCCTGCTTATGCAGTGTGTCAAACAGCTCCATCACCTGTAAACCTGATTTGGAATCAAGTGCTCCCGTCGGCTCGTCGGCAAGCAGAATCTTCGGATCTGCCACCATCGCACGCGCAATCGCCACACGCTGTTTCTGTCCACCGGAAAGCTGTGTCGGCTTGAAGCTGACACGATCCGCCAGATCAACCATCTCCAGCATTTCTTTTGCCTTTTGTTTTCGTTTCTTGATCGGCACCTTCGCATACTGTAACGGAAGCGCTACATTGTCAAGTGCACTCTGTCTTGGCAGCAAATTAAAATTCTGAAATACGAATCCGATCTTCTGGTTGCGCACTTCGGAAAGTTCTTTATCTTTGCACTTTTCAATCTCCACATCATCAAGCAGATACGTTCCTGAAGTTGGCTTATCAATACATCCGATAATATTCATCAGCGTGGACTTACCAGAACCTGATGGTCCCATAATCGCCACATACTCCCCTTCTTCTACACAGAGATTGATATCTTTCAGTACAGGCACTTCCATCGTGCCCTGAATATAATTCTTATAGATATTTTTCAATTCCAGTAACACTATTGCACCACCTCGCTATCGCTGTCTGGCGCAGATTCATCCTGTGGTGCAGCTTCTTCCACGGATCCATCAATGCCGTCCATATTCGCACCATCATCAATATTATTTATGCTGCCATCATCTAAAATACCATCATCCGTGTAACCATCGATATAGCCATCATCTGTATATCCATCATCGATACTTCCATCATCATAAGAACCATCGTCATAAGCGCCGTCATCATAAGAACCGTCATCGATGACTCCATCATCCCCTGTATCATCGATCATAACATCCTCATAGTTATGTGTGACCTTCATACCTTCCTTGACACGATCCTCTGGATATGCAATATAATCATCCTCCGTCAGACCAGACAGAATCTGATACCGCATCATATTCTCATCATACTCACCAAGTTCTATTTTACGCTTCTCGATGTATCCCTTTGCATTTTCTGCCCATACATAGGCACCATCGTCCTCCTGCATGATATAATATTCATCCAGCCACAGACCTTCCTTCACGTCACCCTGTCCATAGTCTGCTTCCACATAGACATGCTGACCGAGCATCAGACCATCCGTGCTGTCCAGGCTGATATAAAATGGATACTTCGTTGCAGTTGTTCCGCTCGATCCCATATAATAACCATCATTATTTCCGTTATCCGGATGTTCCAGATCGATCTTTGTCACTGTACCAGTCCATGTCGAATCATCGACTCTGGAACGAACGATCATGCTCTGTCCCTCTGACATACTGCGGACTGTCAGTTCGCTTGCGGTTGCCTTGATCCGGTAATCGCCCTTTGCCATAATTGTGATATACGCGTTGCTTGTCGAATCTGAACCATTATCCGAATTACTATTGCTGCTATCATCATCCGAGCTGCTTGTCGAATTGTTCTCATTGATTGTCTTGATAATACCATCCATCGGAGCAACAACCTTTGTATTCTCCATAGAGAGCTTCTGACGATCAATCTCCAGCTGCTTTGCACTTGCATCATAGTTGGCCTGATTGACCTGTGCCTGCAGATTCTGGATCTGTGCGCTGTAGCTTAACTGCTCCTCCGCTGGTGCCGCCGCCTTCTCTGCCGTAAGCGATGCGATCTGCTGGTTCAGTGTCGCAATGTTATTGTTGATGCTTGTAAGCTCCAGCTCCAACTGACGAAGCTGTAACTCCATGGACTCGGTATCGTACTCAAACAGTACGTCACCTGCCTTGACTTCATCTTCTTCCTTCACATACAATTCCTTGACCTTCTTGTCACTGTCACGGTTTACACCCTTGACCTCCTGTGACTCGACCGTTCCCATATAGCGGCTTTCTGTCAGGTCATATCCTCCATTTAAGTCGGATATCTTTGTTGCATATACCAACTCTTCGTTTGACGCCTTTTTATTATGCAGAACATAATAAATTGCTCCGGCTGCGCCTGCAAGAACAAGCAGTACTACAATTAAAATGATGATTCCCTTTTTCTTCATTCCCATACCTCTTACTTTTCTTTTTTTATCAGGTGAAACCAATCCTGTATATGCTTTTCATATCCGAGATTCCCCGGTTTATAGAATGTTCTCCCTACTAACTGATCCGGCAGATACTGCTGCTCCACATAATGATTCTCATAGTCATGTGCATACTTGTATCCAACGTTGCCAAGCTTTTCCGCCCCGGAATAATGCGCATCCCGGAGATAGACCGGCACCTGACAGTTTCCAACCTCTTTCACTGCCTGCATCGCATCGAAAATCGCATTGACTACCGCATTGCTCTTCGGTGCACATGCCACATAGGTTGCCGCCTGCGCCAATATGATCTGCGCCTCTGGCATACCAACACGTTCCACTGCCTGTGCACATGCGGTTGCCACCTGTATTGCCTGCGGGTCTGCGTTGCCGACATCCTCACTGGCACAAATCATAATTCTTCTGGCGATAAATGTCACGCTCTCCCCTGCGTATAACATCTTTGCCAGATAATACACGGCGGCATCCGGATCGGAACCACGCATGCTTTTTATAAACGCGGAAATAATGTCATAGTGGTTATCTCCGTCTTTATCATATCGTATGGAGCGCCGCTGAATGCACTCCTCCGCCACAGGAAGATCTATCACAATCTTCCCCGTCTCCGGATTCCGCTCGGTCGACAGGATGCCAAGCTCAACTGCATTCAGTGCATGTCTCGCATCGCCCTCCGACATATCTGCCAGAAAATCAACTGCCTCCTCCGTAATCTCCGCGTCATAGCTTCCCATACCCTTTTCGGTATCGGTCACTGCACGCCGGATCAACGTCTTGATGTTCTCCTTCGATAACGGTTTTAACTGAAAAATAGAAGAGCGCGATATTAACGCAGAATTCACTTCAAAATAAGGGTTCTCCGTTGTCGCGCCTATCAGTATTACTGTTCCATCCTCTACAAACGGGAGAAGATAATCCTGCTGCGCTTTGTTAAACCGATGAATCTCGTCCACAAAAAGAATCGTCTTCTTGCCATACATTCCGAGATTATCTTTTGATTCCTTCACCACTGCCTCGATATCCTTCTTCCCGGCAGTCGTCGCATTCAGTTCCTTAAATACCGCGCTCGTCGTATTGGCAATCACCATCGCAAGCGTTGTCTTCCCCGTCCCTGGTGGACCATATAAGATAATCGAGCTAAGCTTATCTGCCTGTATCACACGATACAACAGCTTATCCTTTCCAAGAATGTGCTCCTGCCCTACTACCTCGTCCAATGAAGTCGGCCGAAGCCGCTTTGCAAGCGGGGATTCGCCCTTCTTCATGTTTGTCTCTCTCATATAATCAAATAAATCCATTTGTTTTTACCTAGATGATCTCAAGCTTGCGAATCAGGCTGTCAAACTTCATGATATCAATCGGTTTACACATGTACTCCTCATAATCATCACTCGCATAACTTGCATCAAACCCTTCATCAAGTGCACTGATCATAATGACCTTACAGCGCTTGTCTCTTGGTGTTCCAAGCTTCCGCTCCGCATCCCGGATAGACGCCAGTGCCTTATATCCATCAATCTTTGGCATCATAATATCCATACAGATCAGATCGAACCGTTCGTTCGTGCTGACCGCATTTACAAATTCATCCACGGCCGCGATTCCATCTCTTGCCAGTACAACTTCGCCATACTTTGACAACAGCTTCTGCATAAATTTTCCACTTGCCAAATCGTCCTCTGCTACTAATACTTTCATAAACTGCCTCCCAATCCTATTCTAACGCTTATTTTTTTATCTGAAGTAACTGCATCCATTTCTGAATATTATCCATATATTCTTCCTTGAACGACTTCTTGTGATAAGAAATTCTGCGTTCCAATATATGACTCATCGCCATACCCGTTACATTGTTTGCCAACACAGGCGCCGAAATGACGTCTGAGATTTCTCCGGCGTCCATTGCTTTTTGAAACAAGTCTCCCAGAAATGCCAAACGTTCTGTGATGCACCATGCAATCCTCTCCCGCGTCTCCACGATATGTAACAGTTCTTCATACTGAAGCATCAATGTGGAAATCGCATAATAGTTATCATAATAGGTTGCATACGCTTCCAGATAATCGATCAGTTTTTCCACATAGGTTGCATCCTTTGCCTGCACCGTCTGACGAATGCCTTTGTCAAACTTTGAATATGTTTCGACCACCTCCACGAGCACTTCATCAATGCCGCCAAAATATTTGTACATGAGTGCCTCTGACATATTTTCCTTCAGGGCAAGGTTTTTAGTTGTAAGAGCTGATAATCCGGATTCGCTGATAATTTCGATTGCAGATGCAATTATTCTATCTTTTCTCGATACAAAGCTGTCCCCCAATAGTATTCCTCTCCGTCCTATTTTTTACATACGTTCATTCTATGCCATTTGCCTGTTTTTGTCAATAAAATACAAAAATAGGAGCCATCGTTTTACACGGTGACTCCTACTTTGTTTCACTCAATAAATATAACAAATCCCAATTCAAAATTCAGTATAACAATGCATGCAGAATCTATAAAATATAGGTACCCTGTTACTTGATTAAGCTAAACTACTTGATAACAGTTACGTTTGTAGCCTGTGGTCCCTTCTCGCCATCAACAACATCAAACTCAACCTTCTGATTCTCTTCAAGGTTCTTGTAACCTTCCATGTTCAGTCCTGAGTAATGTACGAATACATCCTTGCCGTTCTCGTCTGTGATGAATCCAAAGCCCTTCTGGCTGTTGAACCACTTTACTGTACCTTTTGTCATGACAAATCCTCCAATTTTTAAAATCGCATTTCTATCTGAAAATGCGTCTTAACAATAGCACACACACGTGCATTCGTCAAGCATTTATCCTACAATATTTCCCAATTCTTTATCGTAAAAATAGACCGCATCTGACAGAAATTCCGTGTCGGGAACTACAAATTCATTGACTTCCCGCAGTGTATTTTCTAACATTTCCTTTTCTTTTTTTGCATCTGTAAGACACAATAACAGCTCGTTCACACTCGACGGCACGATGTAGACACTTTTTCCCATCTGCTCTGCAAACGAGGCGACCACATCCTTGTAGAGCAGCATCGTCGCACCATAGATAAACTGCCGGTTCGATAGGATATAGACCTCCGGCTCCTCCGGATACACATGTTCCTGTGGAAATCGTGTCCGCAAAAACTCATCCAGCCGCATAAGAAATGGCGGAAACAACCGGATCGTGTTCTCCTTTGCCATACAGTACAGTTCTTCCACTGTACATGCGCTCTTCTCCATGCTGTCATAGTCAATCAACGCAGACGCAATCCCCGCCTCGTCCATCTTTACAAGATAGCGGAACGTAATTGCCATATCATGAAACGGAATATACGGGCAGTTTGCAAGCGTCTCCTGATTGCGTTCGTAATTCACCAGACGCAAAAACACACGGCTCTGCATCTGATCCAGATCAACTGTCAACGGTTCCTGCTTTTGCAGGCAGTCTTCCACCCGTCTGTATTCCTTTGCGACCAGTTCTAACACATCCGAAAGCGATGCCTGCTGCCGCACCATATACTGATAATATTGTTCCAGATAAATCGTTGGGGATACATAATCTCCCTGCAATAAGATCACAAGTCCGACATGCTCGACGCCATTGTTATGACACACCGTCTCCAGCCGGATGCTCTCGATCTCATACTGCAAAAGATACTCTGCGATACCGTTTACCACGGCATTACAAAAAGATTTAAAATCCATACGCTCCATATTTAAAACTCCTTTATTCTAAATAATTCACGTAGGAAAATTCAGACCGGACATGTCTGAATGATGACATCCCCTATTATATTTTCTTTTTTACAAAAGCACAACCACTTACAGCAAAGTTTTCAAAAATGCAACAAATAATTGCATTTCTTTATCGGTTCCAATGCTGATACGCAGATAATTGTCAATCCTTGGCTTATCAAAATACCGTACGAAAATCTTATGTTCTCTTGCGTTCTCAAATATTTCTTTCGCCGGAATCGTCTTGTGTGTCGCAAATACGAAGTTCGCACTTGACGGAAGCACAGTAAATCCAAGTGCCTCGATCTCCTTTACAAACCATGTTCTCGTATCGACAACCTTCTTGACCATCTCCTTAAAATAGTCATCTGCCTTGATCGAGCAGGTTCCAAGCTCGATGCTTGTCAGATCCATCGTATAGGAATTGTAGGAATATTTGACATCGTTTAAGTAACCGATCAGTTTCTCATTTCCGAGCGCATATCCGATACGGAGTCCTGCCATCGAACGGGACTTCGAGAATGTACGGACAACAAGCAGATTGTCAAATTCCTTCAGAAGCGGCAGTGCTGTCTGTCCACCGAAGTCGACATATGCCTCATCCACGATCACGATCACATCCGGGTTGTGGCTTACGATGTCACGCACAAATTCAACCGGCTCTGCGATTCCGGTTGGTGCATTCGGATTCGGGAATACAACGCCTCCATTTTCCCCATAATAATCGGACGCTTTGATACGGAAGTCCGCATCGAGCGGCTTCGTCTCATATGGAATCCGGAGCATATCTGCCCACACATCGTAGAAGGAATATGTAATATCCGGGAAGAAAATCGGCTTTCCCGAATTGAAAAATGTCATAAATGACATTGCAAGTACATCGTCGCTTCCGACACCGACAAATACCTGATTTTTATCCACACCGTGATACTCTGCGATTGCATCAACCAGCTTTGTCGCTGCCGGATCCGGATACAGACGCAGATTTTCTAACTCTACCTGCTTATTTAATACCTCAGGTGCCGGTGGATATGGATTCTCATTTGTATTTAACTTGATAATGTCCTGTTCCTTTGGCTGTTCGCCCGGTACATATGGCACAACCTTTCGTATATTTGCTTCCCAGTTTCCCATAAGTCTCGTTCCTCCAAACTATTTCAGTCTCTTTAAGATCTCCAGTGTATATTCCCACGTTCTCTGCACGCTGTCAACATGCAATCGCTCGTTCGGTGTGTGGATGTCATACATCTGCGGGCCATACGACACGCAGTCCAGATCCTTCATCTTATCCATGAAAAGTCCACATTCCACGCCCGCATGGATCACATCCAGCTTCGGCTTCCCGCCATATAACTCCTCGTAGACAGCGACCATCACATCGCGCAGCTTTGATTCCTGCTTATACTCCCATGCCGGATATGTCCCGCTCTCCGTGTACTGTCCACCCAGATGTTCACACAATGTCCGGATCTGTAAAGCAAGCAGATTCTTCTCACTACCTACACTGCTCCTCACCGAAAATCCCATCTGTACTTCCTCTTCCTTCATGGTAAGAATTCCAAGATTGAGCGACGTCTGCACGAGTCCCGGCATCGCATCACTCATTTTCTGCACGCCATTTGGAAGCAGTACGAGTGCATCGATAATTGCATCGCCGCTCGCACGGTTCATCACCTGTGCCACCGCTTCTGTACATTCTTTTATCTTCAATGTCACATCCGGATCACTTACCTGGTATTCATGGCTGATCGTCGCCTGCAGCGTCTGCACCGCCTGCTTCACAGTATCCTTTGCTTCTGCTTCCACGACAAACACTGCCTGTGCCGCACGTGGAATTGCATTATCCTTCTTGCCACCGTCGATCAACACGAGCCGGATGTCTGCCGCTGTCTGTATCGCCTTTAACGTTCTGCCTAGCGTCTTGTTCGCATTCGCGCGCTGCTTGATGATCTCCATGCCGGAATGTCCACCGAGCAGTCCATCCACACTAAGCTGCATACAGACCGGATGCATCAGATTACATGCTTCCCACACAATCGGCATATGGCAGACCGCCGTCATATCTCCGGCACAGCCGACCAGAAGCTGTCCCTCATCCTCTGAATCGAGATTCAACATATAGGATGCCTGCAGATCCTCTGTCGTGATGCCTGCTGCGCCGAGCATACCGATTTCCTCATCCACAGTGATTACAACTTCGAGTGCCGGATGCGGAATATTGGAAGCATCCAAAATGGCAAGTGCAAACGCAACGGCAATTCCATCATCACCGCCAAGGGTTGTCCGGTCTGCGTGGATCACATTTCCCTCGAGCACCAGATCCAATCCCTGCGTATGGAAATCAATCTCCTTGTCGTCCGTCTTCTCACAGACCATATCCATATGTCCCTGTAACATCACGACCGGCGCATCTTCGTAACCGCTCGTCGCCGGTTTCTTGATGATGACATTTCCAAGTGTATCCTGTCTCACATAGAGATTCCGTTCCTTTGCAAATGCAACCAAATAATCGCTGATTGCCTGTGTGTCCGAAGATTCGTGCGGAATCCCACAGATCTCCTCAAAATAATGAAAGACTGCTTTCGGTTCTAACTGTGCAAGCACTGCCATAGTGGCTGCCTCCTTTTTTTCGCAATTACATGCATATTATTTTTTCTTTATAGCTCTTACTTTCTCTTCAAATGCGGCAATGAAATGTGCCACCTTCTCCTCCGTCCGAAGGTGTGCGTCGAGATCGACTAATATCTCGCGCAAAGACTTCTGTGGGGAGTACTGATAATTGTTCCGGATCACGCCGATATCCCAGCCCTCGGCTGCCCACGCCTGATTTGCCGCTGTAAGCAGTGCCTCATTCTCGCAGATGACCTTGAGCTGTGTATCCACACTATAACTATATGGAGATTTCACATCGAGATAGATGCGTGTCTCGCCAAATACATCCTCCGCTGCCGAAGAGGTTGCAGCCAGAATATCATAATAGCCTTCCTCCACTGCAAACTGTTCAAGATCCATATCATACGATGCAAGATCCCGGATTGCAATCGCGAAAGTTACATCCTTCTTCTCGCCCGGTGCAAGCTTCACCTTCTCGAAGGCTTTCAGCTCCTTCTCCGGCTTTGCAAGTGTGCTGTACGGATCATGAATATAGATCTGTATGACTTCGCTACCTGCGACCTTACCGGTATTCTCCACGGTTGTATGAACCTTGATCGTATCCCCATCGACTGCCGCATCCACCAGCTTGCAGTCAAATGTTGTATACGACATGCCATAGCCAAATGGATACCTTGGACGGAGCTTCTTCTTATCATAATACCGGTAACCGACGTAGATACCTTCGCCATACGATACATGATACCCATCTCCTGGGAAATTCATGTATGTTGGCATATCCTCGATCCGCTCTGGGAATGTAATCGTCAGTTTACCAGATGGATTTACCTCACCTGCGATCATATCGGAAAGTGCCTTTGCACCTGCCATACCCGGAAGGAACGTTGCAAAGACTGCCTTTACATTGTCTGTATCAATCTCACGCATATCGATCGGTCCACATGTGTTCAGAACTAAGATCACGTTCTTGCCAGCCTGTGCTAACCGCTTTAACACTGCCAGATCCTCATCGGCAAGCGCAAGTGTCTTCCGGTCATTTCCTTCCATGCCCGGTACGATGCCGATCATAACCACATACTCTGCCTGCGCTTCGTCAACTACATCGAAATACCGTGCAAACTCTGCCGCTACGTCCCCGTGACGGCTTGTATCAATCCCGGCAGAACCGGAGCCACACTCTAACATCTGTGCATGTCCGCTGCCAAGCAGTGCGATCTTCGTATGCTTTGCAAGCGGGCAGGCTGCATCATTCTTAAGCAGTACAATTCCCTCGCAGGCTGCCTCGTAGGCTGCCTCGTCCGTCTGCTTTATGATTTCATCTACCGGAAGCTTGTCAACTTCTTCCTTCTTATAGTTTTCTGTAATCCACTTGATTGCAGTAAGTACACGTTCGCATGCCTGATCGACCTTCTCCTCTGACAGTGTAGCTGCTTTCACTGCATCATAGATTGCCTGTGGTTCGCCCGGTCCCGGCATCGCGAGATCCGTTCCGCCAGCAAGTGCCTTTGCAGGATCTAAGACAGCGCCCCAGTCCGACATTACCATACCGTCAAAGCCGAAATCCTTGTGCAGCTTCTCCTCTAATAACCATGCACTCTCTGTACAGCGCACACCGTTGATCCGGTTGTACGCATTCATGATAGACTTCGTGCCACCCTCTTTTACGCACGCACGGAAGCCCGGAAAATAAATTTCCTCCAATGCACGCTTCGAAATCGTCTCATCGATTCCTACCCGGTTTGTCTCCTGGCTGTTCGCCGCATAATGCTTCACGGTTGCAGAGACACCATAGCTCTGGATGCCCTTGACGATTTCCGGTGCAAGCTTCGATACGACACACGGATCCTCAGAATATCCCTCGAAGAGACGTCCATTTCTCGGATCACGCAGAATGTTGACATTTGGTCCGAGCAGGAAATGCACGCCATAGACACAACACTCTAATCCAAGTGCCTCACCAACCTTGCGGATTACCTCCGGATTCCACGTACAGCCAAGCAAAATGCCCGGTGGATAACAGCCCGGCGCATAATCCTTACCCTGCAGGCGCACGTCCATATGCTTCTTCACCCAGCCGTATAACACCTTCTCATCTTCCGAAAGCTTCTCCGGCTCAAAATAATGCTCAATCACATGTACAAGCCGCGTGCTTCCAATCATATTGACCGGCTTGCTCGTATCTGCGTCGATCTGCTTACGCTCCTCGGCATTCGACCAGTCCTCATACTCGGTCATATCGCCGAATACCTGCTCCAGATTCATACCGGTTGCACCGTCCAGAAGCTGCATACGCGGCACACCGAGACGGTCGATTCCATAGCTTCCGAAGAAGGTCGCACCATTTACCAGATGCGACTTCTCCTCGAGCGTCATATTCTTTATAATTTCCTGTATTTCCATTCCTTTTCCTCCAGTATATAGATAGCTTTATGCAGCCAGTGCAAAATATGCGATCACGGCGATGCCGAGGATGATACGATACACACCGAACACCTGGAAATCATGCTTTTTGATATAGCTCATTAGGAACTTGATCACTACAAGTGAAACAGCAAACGCAACGGCACAGCCGACAATCAGGATCACAAGCTCCGAGCTTGTGATTGCCACACTCATCTTAATTACCTTCAAAAGCGAATATCCAAACATAACCGGAACCGCTAAGAAGAATGTAAATTCAGCAGCTGCTACACGGGATACACCGATCAGGAGTGCTCCTATGATCGTCGAACCGGAGCGGGATGTACCCGGTACAATGGATAACACCTGGAAAAGACCTATCAAAAACGCAGTCTTATATGTGATATCTTCCAGCTTCTCCACCTTCGGTGTCCGCGTCTTGTTCCAGCGTTCCACGATGATAAAAACGATACCATAAAAGATCAGGGCACCTGCGATCACATACGGCGTCTCGAAATGTGCTGTGATATAATCATCAAACAGCAGTGTCACGATAGCACCCGGGATGCAGGCAACAACAACCTTAAACCACAGGGAAAATGTCTCCTTCACACAGACCGGTTTTGACTTATCTTTCATCTGAAATGGCCACATTTTTTTCCAGAACAACAGGATAACTGCCAAAATTGCGCCAAGCTGAATGACAACAAAAAACATCTCCTTGAACTCTTTGGATGCCTGAATCTGGATGAACTCATCCACCAGAAGCATATGTCCGGTACTGCTGATCGGAAGCCATTCTGTGACTCCTTCTACAATTCCTAAAAAAACAACCTTTAAAATTTCAACTATACTTAACATGGTTTCCTCCGGCAGAAGCGTTTGTATCCGAAACGCCCTGCATTTTTGATTTTAATATTTTATGAATTTTTCTTTTTCTTGATCTGCTCTTCCATCGCCTGAATCACAATCTCCAACGCTTTTATGCGCGCATATTTTTTATCGTTGGATTCCAGTATATGCCAGGGCGCATACGTCGTATTTGTCTTTTGCAGCATCTCATTAACCGCATCCTCATAGAGATCCCATTTTTCCCGGTTTCGCCAGTCCTCATCAGTGATCTTCCAGCGTTTCTCCGGGGTATTCTGACGAAGTGTGAACCGCTCTAACTGGGTATCCTTGTCGATCTGCACCCAGAATTTCACGATGACGGCACCCCAATCATCAAGTTCTTTCTCGAACTCATTGATCTCGTTGTACGCCCGCTGCCAGTCGTTTTCCGAACAGAAGCCTTCCAGACGCTCTACCATCACACGTCCATACCAGGTACGGTCGAAGATTGCAATGTGTCCGCTCTTCGGCAGTCTGGTCCAGAAGCGCCACAGGAAATGCCGGTTTTTCTCGTGTGGCTCCGGGCTTGCAATCGGGTGAACCTCATAACCGCGTGCATCGAGAGCCGCAGCAATCCGCTTGATATTACCACCCTTTCCGGCGGCATCCCAGCCCTCATAAGCGATGATAACCGGAATCTTCTCACGATATAACACATTGTGCAGTTCCGACAACCTTTTTTGCAGCTTTTCGAGCTTCTCCTGATATTCTTCCTCGGTAAGTTCCTTGTTCAAATCCACATCCGCAAGCTTCGGGATTGGAGAAAGCGGGAACAGATTCGGCAGGATCGGTACTGCACGTCCACTGTTTGCAAGCGCAGTCTCAATATTCTGATTGATACGCTCTAAGATCTGCAGCTCTGCCCATTTCTTACTCTTTGCATCAATGGCATACCACGGTGCATACGACTGGTTTGTCTGCTCCATGTAAGTCTGATAAACCTCTGAACATTTCTTATGCTTTTTGTTCTGCCACAAGTCCTCCTCGGAGACACGCCATGCCGTGTTCTCATCAGCAAGCAGCTCCTCCATCCGCTTCTTCTGCTCATTCTCATCAATATAAAAGAAGAATTTCAGGATCGTGTAGCCGTTATCCGAAAGTGTCCGTTCAAACCGCTTGATACTGCAGATCTTCTTTCCAAACGCTTCCTCGTCCAACTGCTCATGCACACGGTCTCTCACGATTTCTTCCATCCAGCCGCCATCCATGAACGTGAACTGTCCATTCTCCGGAATCCGCTTGAAATATCGGTATAAAAATGGTTTCCGAAGCTCGGTCGGCTCCGGCTGATCCATTGTCTCAACATGGAAAAAACGCGGATCCATGTTCTTAATGATCTTGCTTAACACACTGCCCTTTCCGGCAGCCCCAAATCCCTCGAACAAAACCAGTACCGGAAGCTTCGCTTCTTTGACCTTGATCTGCAAGGTGGCAAGCTTCTCTCTCGCTGCGGACAGTCTCTCCTTGAGTTCCTCGTCCTTCGGTTTCGTGATTGATGCGATCGTTTTCTCCATAGGCATCCTCCTTCTTACCTCTTACGGCAAATCAACAAAATGGAACTTCTTTCTTCCCTGTGCATAATCATCGACGATATGTCCATCGCCAAACAGCTTATATTTGTAACTGAGCAATCCCTCTAACCCGACTGGACCTCTCGCATGTAATTTACTTGTACTGATGCCGACCTCTGCGCCAAATCCATAGCGGTAGCCGTCGGAAAACCGTGTGGAACAGTTCTGATATACGCCTGCTGAATCAACCATTCGCATGAAATGAAGTGCCGTCTCCTTGTTCTCAGTCACGATGCTGTCCGTGTGATGGGAACCATGCCGGTTGATATGGTCGATTGCCTCATCCACCGATTCCACAATCTTCGCCGACAAAATATAATCAAGATACTCGGTATCATCGTCCTTCTCCGTCGCAGGTACACAATCTACCAGCGCCTGAATCTCCTTCGTTCCACGAAGCTCGACGTGCTTTTCTTTAAGTGCCTGTGCCAGCTTCGGAACCAGCTCCTTCGCAATATCCTTGTGTACGAGCAATGTCTCTACGGTATTGCAGGCACTGACATACTGTGTCTTCGCATCTAAGATAATTGGAATCGCCTTCCCGATATCCGCATCCTTATCTACATAGATATGACAGATGCCATCCGCATGCCCCATAACCGGGATATTCGTATGACTCATAATATACTGCACAAATGCATTGGACCCACGTGGGATCAGCAGATCCACAGAACTCTGACAGGTAAGCAGCTCATTGATCTCACTTCTTGCCTCGAGCTGCAGCATACAGTTTTCCGGAAGTCCTGCTTCCCGTACCGCCGCATAGATCGTATCAAATAAGATCTTATTGCTCTTTGTCGCCTCACTGCCACCCTTTAAGATCACACAGTTTCCACTCTTGATACAGAGTGCGGATATCTGCACAAGTGCGTCCGGTCTTGCCTCGAAGATCACACCGATCACACCGATCGGACATGTCTCACGGTACAAGGTAAGTCCCTCATCGAGCTCTCTGGCAAGCTTCGTCTGGAACAGTGGATCCGGCATCTGCACCAGATCATGAATACCATTTATGACATCGCGCAGCTTTCCTTCATCGAATTTGAGACGCTTTAAGACAGGCGCTGCAATCCCATCTTTTTCTGCCTGTTCCATATCCTGTCTGTTTGCGTCAAAGATCGCATCCTTGTTGTCCATCAATGCTTTCGCAACTGCCAAAAGCGCCTGGTCACGAAGCTCACCGGTTGTTCCTGCCAGCTTCGGGCTTGCCAGCTTCACAAGTCCTGCCTGTTCTTCTATCGTCATATGCTCCTCCTTGCTGTGTGTTCCACAAAAATCACAGAACTCACACATTGTATTTTCTTATTACTATCGTATAAAATTCGTCTGGTTCGAACGGTCTGCCGTCGGCGGTACAAGCCCCTTCTCCTTACCAGCTTCTAAGCATTTCAACACCCACGCCATATTGTGTCCGAGGTTCCGCATCGTCTGCATACCCTCGAGATCCTTCGCCGCATCCTCTGCATTTCTTCCATGCACCTGATTCCAGTAGGTCGAACCGACGGTAATCATCTGCGTGATACCGAAATATTTGTTCAGCACATCAAAGGTCGTCGCGGTGCCGCCACGTCTGGCTACTGCCACCGAAGCGCCCGGCTTATGTGCAAAATGCTTACCGCTGCTGTAAAATACCCGGTCTAAGAACGACTGGATCCGTCCACTTGGATGCGCATAGTAAACCGGCGTACCGAATATGTATCCATCCGCGGCTTTTGCCTTCTCCACAAAGGCATTTACCGCATCATCGGAGAAGATACATCCGCTCTCTGTGCACTGTCCACAGCCAAGGCAATCCGCGATCGGACCTCCGCCAATCTGGAAAATCTCATACTCGATGCCATCTTCCTCGAGTGCCTTTCCGACCTCGGTCAAGGCTGCCATCGTCGTTCCATTGATATGGGAACTTCCATTCAACATCAATACTTTCATTTTATTCCACTCCTTATTCTAACTGACTCTATATTAAATTATTTATCCAAGTGCCACATCGAGCACCATCATCAGCGCAAAGCCGATTGCTGTACCGATCGTTCCGATATTCGTATGCTCGCCCGCCTGTGCTTCCGGGATCAGTTCCTCCACAACAACATAGATCATCGCACCAGCTGCAAAAGACAGGAAATACGGAAGAATCTTCGTCATCTGCGCTGCAAGCAGGATTGTCAGAAATCCAAACACCGGCTCCACTGCGCCGGATACCATACCACACAGAAATGCTTTCGGTTTTCCCATACCTTCGCCCTTTAACGGCATAGAGACAATCGCGCCCTCCGGGAAATTCTGAATCGCAATACCAAGTGACAGGGCAAATGCACCCGTAATCGTAATTCCGGCATTGCCTGCAAGCGCACCGGCAATCGTGACACCGACCGCCATGCCTTCCGGTATATTGTGCAGCGTGATTGCAAACAGCATCATCAGTGTCTTACTGATCTTCGTATGTACACCCTCCGGCTTATCACTGTTTAAGTGCAGATGCGGAATCAGGGTATCCAATAACAATAAAAATGCGATGCCAAGCAAAAAGCCGACCACCGCTGGCACCCACGCGATGCCGCCCTGTGCCTCCGTCATATCGATCGAAGGAATCAGAAGCGACCAGACCGATGCAGCAATCATCACGCCGGACGCAAAGCCGAGCAACGCTTTCTCAAGCTTCGGAGCGATTTTTTCTTTCATAAAAAATACCATTGCCGCGCCAAGAGTTGTTCCTATAAAAGGTATGCCAAGGGCAATCAATATATTCATATATGCCTCCTTATTTCGTAGATATCCATATTATATACAAAATAACCGGAATCGGCAACAAAGAATAAAGGATTGCACGGCCAAAACCAATGCAATCCTTCCTTGGGGATTCAGATATAAGTAATACGCATTTATTTGTTCAATTCCGTCACAAGCATCGGCAATGCACGCTCAAAGCATACGCCATACCAGTGTCCGTCGTCTGTTTTCTTAATACTGTCCACAACGAAATCAGCAGCCATCTTTGCAGCTTCGGAAATCGTCTTTCCCTGCATCATCGCACCTGTAAAAGCTGCCGCATAACAATCGCCGGTTCCATGTGAGCTCTTTGGCACCTTCTCTGTGAAATAATATTCTGCTTTTTTCCCTGCGCAGTCATATACGACAACTCCGATCTTATCATCTTCAAAGCTGATGCCTTTTAAAACAATCTTCTTGCAGCCAAGCTTCGCAAGAGCCTCTAAAATCATCTGTACATACGCTTCATCCTGTCCTTCTAACCGCAGTTCACAGCCAGTCATAAATGCCGCCTCTGTAATATTCGGAAGGATAATATCCGCACTGCCACAGAGCTTTGCCATCTGTGCAACAAACGCATCATCAAATCCATAGTACAGGCTTCCGTTATCTGCCATCGCCGGATCCACGATCAGAAGTCCATCTTCCTTCACAACACGTTTTTTCAGATCATACACATATTCAATCTGCGTGATACTGCCGAGGTATCCGGTGTACAGGCAGTCAAAGCTGATGTTTTCTTTCTCCCAGTGATCCATAATGCCGGGAATATCCTCCGTCAGATCACGGAATGTATACCCGGTAAATCCACCTGTATGTGTAGACAATACCGCCGAAGGCAGTATGATAGTCTCTACGCCACATGCCGAGATGATTGGAAGTGCGACTGTAAGGGAACACTGCCCCATACATGAAATATCCTGAATTGTCAAAACTTTTTTATCTGTCATGTTAAACACCTCTTTTTTATTTTCTCTAACTATATAGTCACTTTGACCTTGTGTAAATCTCCAATTGTAAAATATTCAGAAATGTCAGATTTACAAAATCATAAATATAGTTTATACTTTTCAACAGAAAACATCCGATTTTATATTAAATAACGGCATTTTCATCTAAAAATGCCAGAACACAGAAAAAGGAGCTTATCATGTTAACCTACTCTTTCGATAAACGCGGCGGTCAAAGCCTGTATGAATACCTTTATAACTGCATGAAAACTGACATTATAAACGGTGTTTTATCCCCAAATGAAAAGCTGCCATCCAAACGTGCATTTGCAAGCAATCACGGCATCAGCATTGTCACGGTTGAAAACACATATGGACAGCTGATGGCAGAAGGATACATCTATTCCAAACCCAAAAGCGGATTCTTTGTTTCCCCGATACAAAGTCAGATCGTTTCTGTAAACAACGAATCTGACCTTATTGAAGCACAAAAGCCATACGTCCATGACAATTCCATCAATCTGATTTCCAATCATACAGCTCCGGAGAATTTTCCTTTTTCTATCTGGGCGAAGCTGACTCGTCAGATTTTGAGTGAGCAAAGTCCGGATCTGTTAGTGCCTCCACCTGCCGGCGGTGTACCGGAATTACGTACAGCCATTGCCAGACATCTGCACGAATTCCGCGGCATCAACGCATCCCCGGAGCAGATCATGATCGGTGCCGGAACAGAATACCTGTATGGCCTGATCGTACAGTTGCTTGGACGGGATCTTGTCTACGGACTGGAAAATCCGAGTTCCAAGAAGATCCGCAGCATCTATGAGGCTCTCGGTGTGAAGGTTGCACCGCTCGAGATGGACGAGGAGGGGATTCAATTAGATGCCCGGAACCTGACGATTCCCGACATCATCCAGATATCTCCATCCCACCATTTTCCAACCGGCATTGTAACTTCTGTGAGCCGGAGATATGGACTTTTGCAATGGGCAAATGAATCGAATTCCCGCTATATTATTGAAGATGATTTCGACAGTGAATTCCGTCTGCAGGGAAAGCCGATTCCATCCCTGTTCTCAATGGATACCACGGACAAGGTTATCTATTTTAACACCTTTACCAAAAGCCTTGCCTCCACGATCCGGATCAGCTATATGGTCCTTCCCAAGTCCCTGCTTCACCTGTATTACAACAAGCTTGGCTTTTATGCCTGTACGGTATCGAATTTCGAGCAGTATACACTTGCAGCCTTTATACGGGATCAATATTTCGAGAAACATATCAATCGTATGCGGAACCACTATCGCAGCCTGCGTGATGAGTTGATTGCAGGGTTTAAGCAAAGTCCAATTGCTGATAGGATTACAATCAGCCAGGAAAATGCAGGGCTGCATTTTCTGCTGCATATTGACAGCAAAAAAAGTGATCAGGAATTACAGGCGATGGCTCAGACACACGATATCACACTCGCATTCGTCTCCGATTATTACAGCTATGATTTCAAATCCGATATAAGCCGGTACGACCACACCGCGATCATCAATTATTCCGGACTTAACATAGACGATATCCCGGTCGTGATCAAACGGCTCAGCAGTGCCTGGTGCGAATTACTATGATGCCTGCAGCAGCATTTCAATTATTTGAATTGTTCCATATATATCTTTGAAAATGTATATTTTCTTCACAAACAACAAATGTTATACTTATGTTATCTTTATACACAAACACAAAGGAGGATGTTATGTTCGCTTATAATCTCTGGCAATGGATTGCCTTTTTCATCATCTACTGCCTCATCGGATGGATCGGTGAAAGCTTATATGTATCATGGGAACACAGGAAATGGGTCAATCGCGGATTCCTGCATGGTCCGTTTCTTCCGATTTACGGATTTGGTGCTGTGATCATTCTGATTTCCACCATTCCGGTCCGCAATAACTATTTTTTAATTTTCCTGTTCGGTATGCTTGGTGCCACCCTGCTTGAATACTTTACCGGATGGGCGATGGAACAGATCTTCCATGTCAAATACTGGGATTACACCTACGACTTCTGTAACCTGCACGGTTATATCTGTCTTGGCTGTTCTCTCACATGGGGCGTCTGTGCACTGCTTCTGACCGGGCTTGTGCATACCCCGATTGAAAAACTTGTTTTATCCCTTCCTGCTGTACCTCTGATGGTCATCGATATCATATTCGCGGTTTATTTTATCTGGGATATGATTACATCTGCACAGGAAGCATTTGATTTAAAGAAGATCATCCTTGAAAACGAGGAAGTCCAGCGTCTGCAGAAACGTCTTGATGTGATACATGCCTTTGCGGAGGATGACAAGACAAAGTTTCAGGATTATCTGAAAGAGAAAGGATTGGAATTTAACAAGAGCAAAGAAGAACTCACCGAAGAATTCCAGAACCGGCTCCAGGCAGCCAGAGATCGTGTTGATCACCGCTCCCAGAAGATGCGCAAGCATGCTACACGTATCTTAAGCCGTAACCCGGGTTCTGTATCCTTTAAACACAAGGCTGAATTTGAATCCATCAAAGAACGTATTAACGAGCTTAGAAAAACGAAATAATATAAGAAAATCCAGGCGTTCCTCTTATGAGGATGCCTGGATAAATTTTACGAATTCTTCCCGCGGAATTGGCTTTGAAAAATAATATCCCTGAATATATTCACATTCAAGCTCCGAGAAAAGCTTCAACATCTCTTCTGTCTCCACGCCTTCCACTACAATCTTCATCTTCATTGCCTTGATCATATTGATTGCATTCGTCAGCACAATCCCAAGCTTCGGATTGTCATATAATTCCGAAAATGTCCGGTCTAATTTAATAATATCGAATGGTAATTTTACGATACGCTGCATATTCGAATATCCGGTTCCGAAATCATCCAAAGAGAATTTCATCCCCATGTTGGTCAGATCTTTGATATTATCCTCAAGTGCCTGCTGCGAGATGGATGCAGCTGTCTCTGTAATCTCCAGATTCAGCTGTTCCGGCCGTACTCCATAGCGGGTTAAAATCTCCATAATGTGATTCGCAAGTTTCGGCTGCATGCACTGTACCACAGACAAATTCACTTCGATATAGGACATTCCAAGCTTCTTATATTCGTCGCTTGCAATAAATGCACACACCTGTTCAAGCACGAAATCACCAATTTTGTGGATTGCTCCACTCTTCTCCGCTACCGGTATAAATACCTCCGGCGAGATAAAACCATACTTTTCATCCTTTAGCCGGATCAAAGCTTCCGCAGAATGGAACTTTTTCTCCTTCACAGAATAAATTGGCTGGTAGTATACCTCGAACCGTTTATTTGACAACGCAGATTCAATAATCGTATCCATATCGTGCATCATATCAAAATGCAATTGTTTCATCAATTCTGAAGCCACCATGATATTGCCGGTAACAGGGAGTGTCTGTAATGTATCTCCAAACGCCATCAGCGTATCCACATCCGAGACATCTTCCGGGCAATCTGCAATACAAATATTGGCAATAAAATTGACCGACATCTGGTTGATCACGAAACAGGTTTTCAAAGTACGATTTATTTCTTCCGCTATATCCGGAACATGGTCAGACAGAGTATCTTCCAACACATATCGGAATTTTCCTTGTCCCAGATAATACATTGCAGCCTTTGATTTCTTCTCTTTATCCAGACGCATCATATATTCCGAAATCCCCGCCATCACCTGCATGCATTTCCCATATCCAAGCAATTCACGCAAGGATGCATAGTTTGTAATGTTGACCATAATGATATGTATCGGCTTTCTCGTCCTGAATGCATGCCGCATATCATCCATATACGCCGTCATCTTATCCAATCCGGTTATCATATCCAATCGTTCCTCCGGGCGCTGCAGCATCAGAGAAATAAACATCAGACCGATTGCCATGCAAAGCATCTCAACGACTGCTGTAGGATAAAAGAACCGTATGACGGCATTTGCAATCGCCGCTGCAAATACGATTCCCAAAGGAACAAGATATCTTCGCCGGAACATTTTCCGGAATATACCCAGATAAATCAGCCCATAGATTACATATATTACCGTACACACATATATTAACGAAAAATATCTGCCATAGCCTCACTTCTTTCGCTTCTATATATTTCTTTCATTCCGGATACAAAAAATGGATCACATCCTCTGCCTGCATCTCCTGCAGGTGGTATGGATCTGTCTCCTCGTCCGTATACCACCGCATACTGACAGAATCCTCCAGATAGAAATACCCGACTCCGCACTCCGGATATCTCGAGTACCACGCCGGATATTGTCTCTGCATCACCTGCTCAGCAAGCTTCACCGCCTCACTTTTTGTGCCATCATCGAGATACGTCCCGCAGATGCGCACGCCCGGCGGGCTTGCATGTACAAGCAGCACACTTCCATCCGGGCAGCGTCCCAGACTCATCCAGACATGCCCTTCCATACTGCATATATCACCCGGTCGGTAGTCTCCCTGCACCAGATAGCCCCAGCCACGTGCCGCACAGGCGCGTGCCATCTTCGACGCACCAACCACATAGCCGGTTTCGCCATTTCTGGTATGAAATACATTATACAGCAGCCAGCCGATATAACCGGAACAGTCCAAGCCATCATGACTCTGATATCGCGTCTGATCAAAATCATATTGTTCCGTCTGCCACGCCGCGTATTCCGCCCATCGCTTCGATACACCAAGTGTGACAGCTTCTATCCCGGCACCTGCATCATCCTGATTCCATCCTCCGCCCCAGATATACATCGTCTGGCCAACCGGAAGCAGTGATGTCCGAAGCAGCCGCTCCATCGAAAACTCCCGCAAATGCTCTGGCTGTGGTCTGTGCAATACGAGACACGTCAAAAGCCATATTGCGAAAAGCAGGATGCCTGCAGCACCCTGCCTGATGCGCTTTAAACTACTCATATACCCTCTTTTTTACCCATCTTTCATTCAAGCATATGATAGAGGCGCTGCGCAATATTACTCTCTTTTACTTACAAAGTTCTGCTACAACCGCATTAATCACCTTGCCGTCTGCCTTACCCTTTAACTGTGGCATAACGGTCTTCATGATCATCCCCTTATTCTTCGTAGCAATCACATCCGCACATTTCTCTGTCAGGAATGCCTTTACCTCATCCTCGCTCATCAGAGATGGCGCATACTCGTTAATGACATCGTAACGTGCCTGATACTCTGCAAGCAGGTCTGTACGCTCTGCCGGGCAGGTATCGATCTGCTCTTTGGCTGTCTTCAACTCCTTTAAGATTACGCGGTCTACCAGTTCTTCCTTGATATCATCGCGGCAACCCTCGTCGATAGCTACCTTCTTTACTGCGGAAATCAGAGAAGAAATGGAATCCTTTCTTGCCTTATCTCTTGCCTTCATAGCGGCGATCATGTCTTTCTGTAATGTTTCTAACTGCATAATTTTATTCCTCCTAAAAACTATTACTCTTCGTTCATCTTTGCCAACTTCGCAGCCTGATCCGCTGCGATACATGCATCGATGATTTCCTGAATGTCTCCATTCATGATCTTGTCTAATTTGTATAATGTCAGTCCGATCCGGTGATCCGTCACACGTCCCTGTGGGAAGTTATACGTACGGATCTTCTCGGAACGGTCACCCGTACCAACCTGACTCTTACGAAGATCTGCTTCTGCGTCGTGACGCTTCTGCATCTCAATATCTAACAGTTTTGTACGAAGCAGGGCAAATGCCTTTGCCTTGTTCTGAAGCTGTGATTTCTCTGTCTGGCTGTAGATCACGATTCCGGTTGGAATATGCGTCAGACGTACCGCAGAATCCGTTGTATTGACACACTGTCCACCATTACCGGATGCACGCATGACATCGATACGGATATCCTTATCCGGGATATCTATCTCATCCACTTCCTCTGCCTCTGGAAGAACAGCAACACTGGCGGTACTTGTATGGATTCGTCCACCACTCTCTGTCTCAGGCACACGCTGTACACGGTGTACACCACTCTCGTATTTCAATACGGAATACGCACCATTTCCGGTTACCATCGCTGTAACTGACTTCATACCTCCGATACCGATTTCTTCAGCTTCCATCAGTTCAACCTTCCAACGACGACTCTCCGCATAGTGCACATACATACGGTAAAGCTCTGCTGCAAAAAGTGCTGCCTCATCGCCACCGGCACCTGCACGGATCTCTAAGATGACATTACGCTCATCGTTCGGATCTTTCGGCAGAAGCAGGATTTTAAGTTCGTTCTCGCACTTTTCCACCTGCTGCTTCGCTGAAGAAAGCTCTTCCTTCAGCATCTCACGCATCTCCTCGTCGCTTTCGCCCTCCAGCATGGATAAGCTATCCTCGATCGTCTGCTTCGCTTCCTTATACTCCTGATATTTCTCTACGATTGGTGCTAAATTTGCCTGTTCCTTCATCAGATTCCGGAAACGTTCTGCATTGCTTGCCACATTCGGATCTGAAAGTTCATTCTGCAATTCGTCCAAACGGGCTACCAAATCCTCTAATTTATCAAACATGTTTTTATCCTCCAACTATCCTCAATTTCGTTCCATACGGACGAAATCATTTTTCTCTTCTTTATTGAACGCAAGACTTCAGATACCGTGCCGTCACGATCCGGTCAAGCCCTGCATAATCTTTGATTCCTTTTATATCCGTATATCCGTTCTCTACAAGGAGTCCCCGAACAGCGTCCAGCTGATCCTGTCCGATTTCAAACAAAATATATCCATCTTCATAGAGATACTCCCTCGCTTCCCGAATAATCTTATCATAAAAATACAATCCATCCGCTTTTCCGTCAAGCGCCAGATGCGGCTCAAAATCACGCACCTCCGCCATAAGCTTTGGAATCTCATCCGTCCGGATGTACGGCGGATTTGATACTATCATATCATATTTTCCTTCGATCTGCATAAATAAATCTGTTTGTATCACTGCACAATCTGCCTGTAACCGTTCCCGGTTCTTCTTCGTCAGGGCGATTGCAGCGTCCGAAATATCTGCAAGCTCAACCAGATCTCTACCATGCCGGAGCTTCGAGAAACTGATTCCGATACAACCACTTCCGCAACACAGATCTAACACCCGGCGTTTTCTGCCATCCGGGGTATCCTTCCAATTTTCCGCGATCCTGCAGGCTTCTTCTACAAGCAATTCCGTCTCCGGTCTTGGAATCAGAACCTCCTCTGCTGTGGCAAACTCGTATCCCATAAATTCTTGTGTTCCAAGAATATACTGGCACGGCTTATGTGTCATACGTTCCGTGACATATGCATGCAGCCTCTGTGCCTGTTTCTCCGTGACTTCCTCTGCCATACGCAGAATCAGTGTTGAATATGTACAGCCCGCCACATCCATTGCCAGAAGCCGGATATCACTGTCCGCCTCCGGAATATCTGCCTGTCTCAGGCGTTCTAACTCTTCTTTCATCAATGCCTGCCACGTCATAGTTTTCCTCATTTCTCGCTCTTTGCCTGTTCTTCGAGATATGCACGCCAGTCTAAAACCGCCTCCACCGAAGCGATCGCAACCTCAACCATATCCTCCGTCGGCTCCTTGGTCGTCAGTCTCTGGATCAGAAGTCCCGGTTTACTGAGCAGATTAGCGATCCACGACTCACTGTTTCCTGCAAACCGGATAAATTCATAAGAAATTCCTGCAATCACTGGAACAAGCAGGACACGCAGCAATAACCGCAGCCACATGGCATCTACTGTAATACACATAAACACCAAAATACTTACAATCATAACGATGAACAGAAAACTCGTTCCACATCGCTTATGAAACCGCGATGCCTGCATGACATTCTCCACCGTCAGCTCATTTCCATGTTCCAGACAGTTGATTGTCTTGTGCTCTGCACCATGATACATATACGTCCGCTTAATATCTTCCATACGTGAAATCGCAATCACATACCCAAGAAAAATTGCCAGACGGATCACGCCTTCAATCAGTCCGATCAGCACATGGCTTTTTATCACAGCATCTAACAGCGATGCAATCCACGCCGGAAGCAACATAAAAAGTCCGACTGCCAGCACAATCGAAAATGTAACGGTCCCTGCCATCTCTGCTTTCTCCGCACGTGATTCCTGTTCTTTCGTTTTTTCTTTCTTCTTTTTCTTTTCCTTCTTCGGCGCTTCCTCTTCCTCGTCCTCAAAGAACTGTGCCGAATACATCAGTGTTTTCACACCGATAGTGAGCGACTGTACAAAACTGAATACCCCTCGCACAATCGGCAGATTACAAACTGCCGGACGGTCGGAGGTTCCTGTACACCGATTTGTCTTTACTTCTATTTGCTTATCTGGTTTTCGGACAGCGACAGCATATCGGTCATTGTTACGCATCATGACACCTTCCATAACTGCCTGTCCGCCGATATTTATTCTGCTCATACTCCACCTTTTTCATACATATGAAAATAGGCTTGCTACATTATTGTAACAAGCCTATTCCATGTCATTTCCGTATTATGCCTGAACACCGTACTTACGATTGAACTTATCGATTCTACCACGAGCCTGTGCAGCCTTCTGCTGACCTGTGTAGAATGAATGGCACTTTGAACAAATTTCAACGTGAATATCTTCCTTTGTTGAACCTGTTACGAACTCGTTACCACAGTTGCAAACAACCTTTGCCTGATAGTACGCTGGATGGATTCCTTCTCTCATTTCTTTCACCTCTTAAATCATACTTGCTACCATGTGCTAGACATAGCAGACTGTTTATTACACAACATACGGATTTTATCATACCATATCAAGAAATTCAAGCATTTTTTTGATATTTCTGATAATTTTTGTCACATTTATTCCGGCTGTTTTCCTATCTTCTTCCATATGGCAAAATCTTCTTTACCATCTCGATAAATTCCCGGTTATTCTTTGTTCTTGCGAACAACTTCAGGATTTCATCGGTAAATTCTTCCGACTTTGCAGAGGTCAGTGCCTTATGGATCATGTTGACTGCCTCCTGCTCCTCTGGAGTCAAAAGCAGATCGTCACGTCTCGTACCAGACTTCGCAATATCGATTGCCGGGAAGATTCGTTTCTCGGATAATTTCCGGTCAAGCACCAGCTCCATGTTGCCAGTTCCCTTGAACTCCTCGAATACGACATCATCCATACGGCTTCCGGTCTCTACCAGTGCCGTTGCAAGAATTGTCAGGCTTCCGCCCTCACGCATATTACGTGCCGCACCGAAAAACCGCTTTGGCATATGCAGTGCTGCCGGGTCAAGACCACCAGACAACGTTCTTCCACTTGGTGGTACCGTCAGGTTGTACGCTCTTGCCAGTCTTGTGATACTGTCAAGCAGGATCACAACATCCTTGCCATGCTCGACCAGACGTTTTGCACGCTCGATTACCATCTCCGATACACGCTTATGGTGATCTGGAAGCTCATCAAATGTCGAATAGATAACCTCAACATTTTCACCCTCGATAGACTCGCGGATATCTGTCACTTCCTCTGGACGCTCATCGATCAAAAGCACGATCAGATGCATGTCCCGGTTTCTTGTGCTGATACTCTTTGCAATCGCTTTCAGCAGGGTTGTCTTACCTGCCTTTGGAGGCGATACGATCATACCTCTCTGTCCCTTTCCGATCGGAGAAAGCAGATCCACGATACGGATAGCGACCGGAGCACCTGTCTCGTCAAGTGAAATACGCTCATTCGGGAAAATCGGTGTCAGATCCTCGAATGGTTTCCGCTTTGCTGCGACCGATGGCAGCATACCATTCACATGACGGATAAACAAGAGTGCCGAGAACTTCTCGCCTTGTGTCTTGTTCCGCACCGGACCTCCGATGATATCACCTTTCTTCAAACAGAACTTCCGGATCTGTACCGGCGATACATAGATATCACGATCACCTGGCAGATAGTTTGCACTACGGATAAATCCATAGCCCTCAGTCATAACTTCCAGAATACCATTTGCCTCCGAACCACTGTCTAGCTTCGGATTGTATTCCTGTCCGTCAAATACCTGAATCTCCGCTTCTATCTCGCCTTCCTCCGGCTCAATGTTCCGAAGCTCCTGATAATTTTCTGCCGGATTCTTTATGCGGTTCGCCTGTCGTGTATCCGGACGTACTTTTGCCATTTCCTGGTTTTTGCGCTCCGCAGCTTTCTTCTGCTCGGCTTCTTTTTTCTTCGCTGCCATCATCTTCTCCATATTTTCCAGAAGCTCGGCAAGCTCGGCTTTTTTGAGTGTTGAAATATTGCGGATTCCTTTTTCTTTCGCATACTCCCGCAACTCAGCCAAAGACATTTTTCTAAATTCCATGCGTGTCTCCTTTTTCAAATAACCTACTTTTATGTTGCATTTTGTACTTAACTATTTGTATTCTCTAATTCTGGGGCATCTCACTGAATAATGAAGTGATACTTTATACCTTTAGAAAGATTATATTTATCTTAGCACACTTAATGAAACTCGTAAACCTTTAATTTTGCTTTTTTTCTTGATTTTTGCTTTCTGGTAGCGTAAAGTAAAAAGGACACAATAGGAGGAACGTATCATGGAAGGGTTATTACTATACAAACTGATGATTTTATATATGCTGGATCGGACCGATTATACGATGACGAACTCTCTGATCTCGGGCTTTATTGTTGGAAAAGATTACACGAGTGTGTTCAATCTGCACGAGTCCTTAAGCGAGCTGATCAACGATGAGTTCATCTCCACGGACACAATCCGCGACACGATTCATTATAAGATCACAAGCTCCGGCGAGGAGGCACTCTCCTATTTTGAGAACCGTCTGCCTTACGCCATCAAGGAAGATATCTTAGAATATCTCAAGGCAGAGCGTATCAACGTAAAAAAAGAGTCCGAAATCTATGCGGACTACTTTTACAACGATTCGAACTGGTACACCGTACAGTGCATCATCAAAGATCGAAAGGAAACCTTGATCGATCTGAAATTCGATGTCCCAACAAAATCACAAGCCGAAACCATTTGCAACAACTGGCGCAGCAAAAGTTCCGGCATTTATGAATATCTTGTCAATCAACTGTGGATGTCTGAATAGAATCCTCAATCAAGTTCCAAATCTCCTCTTTTCCCTGTTTTGATACAGCGGAGAAGGGAATTATTTTTGTCTCTTTTCCACATCCCAGTGTCTCTCGAATCACTTTTATGTTCTTGTCTTTCTGACTCCGCTTGATCTTGTCCAGCTTCGTCGCAATGATAACCGGCTCATATCCATTTGCCACGATCCAGTTATACATCGTTACATCATTTTCTCCCGGTGCATGCCGGATATCAACCAAAAGCAATACTGCCTTTAACTGTGTCGACGCATGCAGATACCGTTCAATCATCTTGCCCCATTTGTTACGGATTTCCTGCGATACTTTCGCATAGCCATAACCGGGCAGATCAACAAAATACAGATTCTTGTTGATATTGTAGAAGTTGATCGTCTGTGTCTTTCCGGGCGATGCCGAAGTCCTCGCCAGCGATTTCCGGTTCAATAATCCGTTGATCAGCGAAGACTTTCCAACATTTGATTTGCCCGCAAAAGCAATCTCCGGGAATGTATTTTCCGGCAATTTACTCGTAATGCCGCATACTGTTTCTAATTCTGCTGATTTGATAACCATTACGCGATTGAATCCTCTTGCTTTATACGCTTACGGGAAGCGTTTTTCTTCGTTCTTGGTTCGTCTGAGCGCTCAATGATCGGACCTGCAACGCCATCCACCATATCCTTAGTAATACGGCAGCTGACAACGGTATCATCAGAAGGAATCTCATACATCTGTTCCATGATCGTCTTCTCAATGATCGCACGCAGTCCTCTCGCACCGGTCTTTCTTGTCATAGCTTCCTTCGCAATCTCACGAAGCGCATCTTCATCAAAGATCAATTCGACACCGTCTAATTCAAACAGCTTCTTATACTGCTTGCAGATGGAGTTCTTTGGCTCTGACAAAATCTGTACCAACGCATCCTCATCCAGAAGATCCAACGTAACACTGACTGGCACACGTCCGATAAACTCTGGAATCAGACCATACTTTACAAAATCCTCTGGCAATACCTGCTTTAAAATCTCGCCAACCTTCTTGTCGGAAGAACGGTCTGCGATCTCTGCATTGAAACCGATGGATTTCTTACCGATACGGTTGTCAATAATCTTCTCCATACCTTCAAATGCACCACCACAGATAAAGAGAATATTCGTCGTATCAATCTGAATAAACTCCTGCTGTGGATGCTTTCTTCCACCCTGTGGTGGAACGGAAGCAACCGTGCCCTCGATGATCTTCAAAAGTGCCTGCTGTACACCTTCACCCGATACGTCTCGTGTGATAGATACATTCTCAGACTTCTTTGTAATCTTATCGATCTCATCAATATAGATAATACCATGCTGTGCACGCTCGATATCATAATCGGCTGCCTGAATCAGCTTCAATAAGATATTCTCTACATCTTCTCCGACATAACCAGCCTCAGTCAAAGCAGTTGCATCTGCGATTGCAAACGGAACATTTAAAAGCTTTGCCAGTGTCTGTGCCAGATATGTCTTACCGGAGCCCGTAGGTCCGATCATGATGATATTACTCTTCTGAAGCTCGACATCAAAATCCTTCTCTGCCAAAATACGCTTATAATGGTTGTATACGGCAACCGAAAGCACCTTCTTTGCCTGCTCCTGTCCAATCACGTAATCATCCAGAAATTCTTTGATTTCCTTCGGTTTCAAGAGATTGATTTCTGAATCGGAAGGCTCATTATCAAATTCATCCTGTATAATCTCAGAACAAATCTCAATACACTCATCACAGATATATACATTCGGTCCCGCAATCAGCTTGCGCACCTGTTCCTGTGATTTGTTACAGAACGAACATCTCACTTTTTTCTTATCGTCTGAACGATTTGCCATTCTAATTATCTCCTAACTCATGTGAAGCTTTTTGATTAAACTTCCTTACAATTCTCGCCAAGGAATTCGAGTGCCTTTCTAGAAGCGATATCCTTCTTGATATTCTCCAGCTCTGGTGCACCGATCATATCTTTCAGTTCCTCTGGCTTCATCTGGTACTGTGTAGCCATATCCTGGATCTCAGCATCTACATCGTCATCACTTGCAACGATATTCTCAGCAGCTGCAACTGCTTCAAGAACAAGGCTTGTCTTGATTCTTGCGATTGCATCTGGCTTTACACGCTCTAAGAACTCTTCCTTTGTTGTTCCCATGAGCTGGAGATACTGTTCCATCTGAAGTCCCTGATACATCATTCTCTGAGACATCTCATTCATGATTCTTTCCTGGTTGTACTTAATCATTGCCTCTGGAATCTCAACCTCAGCTGCCTCAGCGATCTTCTCAACTACCTTAGACTGCTTCTCGCGCTTTGCCTGCTCTTCCTTCTTTACTTCCAATGTCTTCTTCTTGTCTTCCTTGTACTCAGCAAATGTCTCAAAAGAAGAAACATCACTTGCGAACTCGTCATCAAGCTCTGGAAGCTCCAGAGTAGAAATTGCAAGAAGCTCTACCTTAAATACAGCTGGCTTACCCTTCAGATCTTCTACATGATACTCTTCTGGGAATGTTACGTTTACATCGAACTTATCGCCAATATTCTTGCCAACGATCTGATCCTCAAATGTATCAATGAAGGAGTGTGAACCAAGTGTAAGCTTGTAGTTCTCGCCCTTTCCACCTTCGAATGCAACATCATCTACAAAGCCTTCGAAATTGATTGTAACTTCATCATCCATCTGTGCAGCTCTGTCTGTTACATCGATCTTTCTTCCGTTTTCCTTCTGATCCTTCAGGATCTCTGCCATAACGTCTTCGTCTGTTACTGTTGTATCGATCTTCTCGATCTCAACACCCTTGTAATCACCAATCTTGATTTCTGGCTTTACAGCTACAGTTGCTGTAAAGATGAAATCCTTACCCTTCTCGATCTGTGTTACATCGATCTCTGGGTTTGAAGTGATCTCTTCCTCACAGTTCTCGAGTTCCTTTGGATAATACTCATTTATAAGCTGATTTGCAGCATCTTCATAAAAGATAGCAGCACCGTACATTTTCTCGATGAATGCCTGTGGTACTTTTCCCTTACGGAATCCAGGTACAGAGAATTTACTCTTCTGCTTGTTGTATGCAGAAGTGATTGCCTTTGTAAACTCCTCAGCTGGTACTGTAATTGTTAATTTTGCCATGCTTCCGTCTAATTTTTCTACTGCTAAACTCATTTGTTTTTTCCCTCCTTAACTTGCAACGCCTACTATCCATTGTAAGCACTATTCTCTGCATTATATCATAAGATTTTTCGCAAGTCTATATATTTGCTCAAAAAAAGAGCTTGTTTCTATATCTTATGCAATAATGTTTCCCATTATCACCGATATAGAAACAAACTCCCTTACATGGTCTTACTTAGCGCATATCCATCTGGTCAGATTGATTACTTACCAGACATCTGCTGCTCCTGCTTCTTGATCATCTGTCTGACCATCTCGCCACCGATTGAACCGCTCTCACGGGAAGTAAGATCTCCGTTGTAACCCTGCTTCAGGTTTACACCGAGCTCGTTTGCTACTTCCATCTTGAACTTGTTCATAGCTTCCTTAGCCTCTGGTACGCTTGTTGTGTTGTTTGAGTTCTTCATAATTATCTACCTCCATACTTTTAAATTAAGACATGTTTGTCTTACTCTTATTATGTTCGGTATGCGAAGAACTATAACTGTTAATTTTTAGAAACTTTTTCTCTTTTTGATCGTAACTACGATTCCTGCACCTGCAAATACGATTGCACATACAAGCAATACAATTGGTGTTGCATCACCCGTCTGCGGAGAACCAGTCGCTCCCATATATGTATACTTCACTGGGTTCTTTGACGTGTTCTGTCCACCGTTTGCTCCGTTACCACCCGGTGTCACATTTGCATTCGGTGCCTTTGGTCCCTCCGTTGTACCCGGTTGCTCTGTCGTACCTGGATTTTCCGTTGTGCCAGGATCTTCCGTTGTATCATCACGCTTTGTCGAATAGAACCATGCGAGAATGACCATATCCTTTGTGACATTTGTATAATCCTGATCCCAGCCTTCAAAGGTGTATGTGTAATCCTTTGTTGGTGTCTTCGTCGGTGTTCCCTCTGGCGGTGTTGCAGAAGCACCCTCTTCTACAGTCTCTGTCTTCAGGATATTTCCATCGCCGTCCTTCCATACAACCGTGTAAGTCTTCGGCTGTGTCACACGATACAGTGCGTAGGTTGAGAAACGGTCTGTATTGATAATTACATAATCATGCGTCAGTGTAACCTCACTTGCATCTGTCCAGCTCTTGAACAAATAATCCGTTCCCTCTGCATGTAGCGATGCTACCTTGATGTTCTCACCTGCCAGATCCTCCAATGGGAAGGAGATCGTCACAGGCTCATACAGTCTTGTCAGATTCTGTGAATACTCTAAGTTTCCAAACTCATTATATACATTTTTCACGATGTATAATCTTATATAACGAACAATTTCTGTCCGGCTGCCAAGCTTATCTGCAAAGATTCCCTGCTCTTCGGATGTCACATCGCTTACCTTGATGTAGCTTGCATGCAAAGCAATATCGATCCGGCCACCATTTTGAACGATTCGAAGATCATCATCCGTTACATTTCCCTTGTAGTAGCTGTTGTTGTAGATCTTATCCAGACCATCCACAGCAATCTCTACATCGCCATCATCCAAAATCACATCCGTAGACAAACCGGAAAGTACAAAGTTGATTCCTCCGGTTGTCGAATAGGTCTCTGGATAGGTGATCATGCCATCGGCAACTGTCACGGATGCCTCTTTCGTCAGAGTACCGTTTGTTGCAACGATACGATACGTTCCATCGGATACACCGGTGAACATATACCGTGTATTGTCTGCGCTTGTTACAACCTCACCGCCGACAATCGTATTGCCACGGTACAGGTTAATGTAGATTGGCTTATTCTTCACATCATCTGGCAGTGAATCGTTATAAGCTGCCGTACCGTAGATCGTAGTCGTCGAATTGCCAGACAGCGTCTTAAAACTTCCTTCGATCACACGCTCCTCAGAAGAATTCAGTGTCGCTGCATGTACACGGTAATTATATACCGTATCTGGTGTCAGCTTGCTGAAATTGTAGATCATCTCAATTCCGCTTGCAGTATCTGTCTTATTGACAAGTACGGTATCGTAGCTTGTCTCAGTCGCTTTCTTATACTCGATATAACACAGGCTCTTTGACAATGGGTTTGTTCCCTGAATTACCTGCGCCTCGATATGTGCAGTTGTATTTGTGATTGCTGTTACCGGTGTTACTTCCAGTCCAAGCGGCTCAAAGCTTACCTCTGCGGACTTGTTGCCTGCATTATCATAAACAACAATCGTGTAAGTTGCACTGCCATCTGCCTTGAAGCTTCCCTTTGCCACGCCATCTGTATCTGTTACCGATACAGCGTTGCCATTTACGAGTACCCGGTCAGTATCTACACCACTGATCAAATCAATTGCCTGGAAGTTGATTGTTACATCTCCATTTGCATCAACCACAGAATCTGTGATCGTCACAGCCGGTCCATCAATATCAACCTTTGCATCCTCAGAAGCAGTATCACTCTGACAGCCCGCCTCGCTGACTGCCCACGCTTCCACTGTCACATCACCCAGTCCGTCCAGTGCAAATGTATAACTCTCTCCGGTAAAACTATCCTGTGATTCATGCTTTCCACTTGCGTCTGTATAAATCACTTTGTAATATGTCTTGACCGGAACCTTATCACTTGTTTCCGTTGTTGACTTGATTGTTACCTTCGGCTTATCCTCGATCAACCAGCCTGCATTTCCAATCGCACCATTATCGCCCTTTGCGATTGATACGCTTGGCTTGTCTGGTCTCTCCGAAGAAATATGGCTGTAGGTTACCTGCTCGATAGACTGATTACCTGCAATATCCGTTACAACTAAGATATAGGTTCCACTCTCTGTTACATCATAGCTTTCTGTCCAGCTCTTCGCGCCAGCGGCAGACCATGTCTGGATCGGCTCACTGCCTGTGCTGTCCTTGTACAGTGCGATGCTGTCAATACCACTTTCCAGCTCGCCCTCTGTCGCTTCCATCGTAATCGTGACATCGGACTGGAACTGTGTCTGGCTTTCTCCATCATCAGACAATGTCACTGCCGGTTTGATGCCATCGAAGAAGAATGGACCCTGCTTCTCTACATCTACCGTATTGCCTGCATTATCCTTTACCACTGCCGAGATATAATACTCACCTGGTGTGTAATTATTCGATGCACCACCTGTAATGATCTGGTGGAATGTATAATCTGTAATCTTTGCATTCTTTGTCGCATTGGCACCATACGCAGATGTCGTAGCTGTCACAGTTGTACTTGGTGTCTCAACACTCCATGTCACTTCATCCAGTCCACTGTCGATATCCGTTGCTGCAATTGCTGCATCCAATGTATTGTACCACTTATCTGTCAGCGCAGCCTCTCCATTTCCCTGTACGCTCAACGCAGCAGTTGGTGGGGTTCCTTCAACCATCCACTCATAATATTTATCTGTCAGACTTGCGTCAGTGTTCGTTGTATAACATACCAGCTTTGTATGTGCAGATTCCTTCTGTTTTGTATCAGTTGCCCATACAACCAGCTGTCCGGCATAGCCGCTTCCTACCAGAAGTGTTGCCTCATACAGACCATTTCCCTTCGATACCATCTTTGTCTGCATCGTCGTAGTCGGAACCGTACTTGCGTCCTCGCCTGCGAAATAATAATGCAGGTAATCACAAGGGCTTTCGTCTGAGCGGTATGTAACTGTCAGTGTCATACCTGTGACATTGTTCTGCGAATGATAATATGTACCAAACCCAAGCTGATTTACAAAACCGGTCGGTTCCACTGTATGGCTTACATAAACCGGAATCTTTGTATCTACAATGATCGTCTCTTTCACCGTATAGATGGTAGAGATTGCATCGGTTGTCGAATTGTACAACTGGAACCGGATGTTCGTGTATGTGCCATCCGCTGTAATACCTGCGGACTGGTTCTTGAACAACGCTTTTGCCTGTGTACGTGTCATCGTGTCAGAAATATCAACCTCGCCATCACTCAGGATTCGAACCATATCATATCCGTTCGTTGCCACGATCGTATAACTTGGATAATATCCACCAACCGCAGTCTCCTTGATGGAGAAATGTCCATCGGAGCTTTCTCTTGTCACCGAGAATTTCGGCGGATTTGCAACAACTACTTCATAGTTTCCGTTGCTTGCAAAGGTTGGACGGATATAGTAATACGCATTTGCCGGGCTGCTATAAATCTTGCGGTTTGTCTCCCATGCATCCTTGTTATTCAGTCCAAGATATCTTGTCATAAATGTATTCGGATCTGCCGCATATGCATTCTGCTCTTCATTGTTATTTCCCTGTGCAATATTATCTGGATTCGTAATCGCCAGTGTACATTCCGGACTATCCTGTCCAAACAATACAGAATCCACATCATATGCAACCTCCACGTTCAAGGTACGCTTCGTTACAATAGCTGCGTTTGCCACATCGAGGTGTCCCTCTTCTACATTCAGCAATTCATAGCAGTTTGCATTATTTCCAGATAATCTTGGTGATGTCAGACGGATCGTCTTTCCAGTTCCGACATCCTTGCCCTTTACACTTCCTGTATCAAGCATCTTTGCGGTTGCATCGAACGTTACCTGAATCGCATCGTTTGTTATACAATCCGGTACACTGCCGTCCTGTGCTGTGACAGACGCTGTCGTCTGCACCTGAATGGTATCCGAGTTATCATATACCTTTGTCAAAGTTCCTCCCGTGGAAGCATCCTTGACCTCACCGATGATAACCGGAAGCTTTTCAACGGCAAACACAAGATTGAAGGTTGCTGTCTTACTTGTGTCATTCGTATCTGTCACCGTAAATTTATAGCTCTGTGCATCCGTTGTCACATTGTTCGGTGTACCTGTTATCGTATAAGAATTTGCCGATTCGTTTACAGAAAGTCCATAAGTACCAAGTCCGGTTGTAACCGCCTGCATACCATTTGTAAACTGGATGGACTCACTCTCTGCGCCATCTTTCTTGTACTTTGCTGTAATGACATGGTTCATAGCTGTACCGTACATGCCTGTCACAGCCGCATCACTGCCATCGACCTTATTGCCGTCGACATACAGCTCAATTTCCTTATATTTCCACTGACCGATCAGCTTAACCGGTGCAACATTCGTTGCATCTGTCAGTGCACCACTTTCTTTTACAAGTCCACTGTCAGTCGTCGCAGCCATCGTTGCTGTCTGGGATGGATCAATAATCGTATCCGTGCCCTCGATCTTCCAGCCTGCGAAATAATATCCTTTATTCTGAATATAAGCACTCTCATCCAAAGTCATGATAGAGACTGTATCGCCATATGCAAAAGCTGCACTCTCAACAACTGCATCGGCTGACTCTACCGGATTAAGCACACCTACAACCGATGGATCATACAACTGGTATGTCAGCTTCATGTCCTTGATTGGCTCCCAACCTGCCTTTACCGTAATCGTGTTCGTACGGACATCAGAAGATTTCACCTCGATACTCTGACCGATCGTCTTGTCTCCAAGACTGATATACTTATATCCTCTCTTATAGAAATGATAGGTAGCATCTGATCCCGGTACTGCAAATGACATTACCTGTTCCACATTACCGGTATTTGTCTCATTTGTCGGTATTGTAACACTTGCGACGTCTCCCTGATCACCACAGTCAGAAAATGCAAGTGTATATGCGGTTCTTGTAATCTTTACAAATACCTGATAGGTTCCATTTTCTGTCGTGGTCATCTGGTTGCCTGCGATCGGCATTGTACACTGTGCATCGCTGTACAATTTTCCGTCTGTTGTAAAATATTTTGCATCCAGACCAAATCCCTGCAGAATTTCTGCATTATCGTTCATCAAAGTAATGGTAGAGTCTGCAACTGCACATGCCTTTGAAAAACCGGCAATTGTCTGAGATGAGGTTGTATATGCATAGTATGTAACATTTGCTATTTCTGCATCCGCCGTTCCGTCGTCTGCGACATCGGCATTTCCGCCTGCATCAAGCAACTGGATCGGATCATTCGCTCCATCCCCGCTGTTCATCACACTGGTTGCATCCGTAGCAGTGTTCGTGAGTGCCGCATTTGCATCATCACCATTATTTACAGCGGATGACGTCAGGAACAGCGACTGCGTGATCAAAAGTGCCACAACCATAATTGATGCGACCATCTTCTTGCCATTTCCGCGTCCCCAGCAGATGACATGCGAGATTGCAGTTACAACCGCAACCAAAGCAAGCATCGGATAGACTAATATCCGGTGTTTCTTTCCGATATCCAATAATTTACTTACCAGCTTGTCTTTAAAGTTCATAGTTACACCTCTCTACCTTATAAACTCTCTATATCCTCGATACATTTTCCATAATAATTCAAGTCAAACTATACCTGTCCGCAATTATAATTCATTGTACCATACTGATATGTAAAATCAAATACTTTTTATAAAATTCCTACAAAATATTGGGGTCCATTTAGAAAAAATGACTTATTTTGTATCTTCGGGTGCTGGCCAAAGCTCCTACTGATACCACGACTGCTTCCAGAGCGGAACATATGAACCTTCATAAAACGATGACAGGTTCTGATTGAGATATGCGAGTTCCTTTTCATATTCGCTTCGGCTCATCCCTTTATAATAAAACGGTTGTTCCTCCACGATCGAAGGGTTACGGAATGCATCATACTCAGCCAAACTCTCATACTCAAGTTTTCTTGGAATGTCCTGTTCTTCTCCCATACAACTCCTCCTTCCATCCTTACCTTATAATTAAGATGATAAGAGGTTTGCATGGGATTTTCAAGACATTTTGCAAAATGCAACAAATACGCGCATTTTGTGGATATTGTGGATAACTATTCCGGATAAACAAGTCTCTCTTCCGAAATATTCTCCAATACTTCCGTCAGATACTTCTTGCTCAGATATTTCGCCATCGGCAGGTTCATGTCGAGATAATTTCCGCAATCCCGCGCACACGCGCCCGGCACATCGCCCTCGAACTCGCTCATAAATGTATACAGTTCCTTCAACAACGGCACAATATCCTTCGATTCATACTCACCTGCCAAGATCAGATAAAAGCCTGTCCGGCATCCCATCGGTCCAAAATAAATAATCTTCTCTCCGTATTCCTTATGATTCCGGAGAAAAGTTGCTGCCAGATGCTCAATCGTATGCACCTCTGCTGTATTCATCACCGGCTCATAATTTGGTCTCGTCATACGCAGATCAAATGTTGTAATCACATTTCCGCCGACGTTATCTTTTCTTGATACATACACGCCCGGCAACAAATTCAAATGGTTCACTGTAAAGCTTGCTATTTTCTCCATGATTTTACCTGCTTTCTTATTAATTCTATATTGCTGTTTTATTTCTATATCGTTCTTGTTTTTATATGATTCATATTCTGCGTTTCTATCCATCATATTTTATATGTGATTCCATTTACACACGCAATCACATATCACACCGGCTCCTATTCTATGCATTCGCATATCCTGCAACGATTGCCTGCACGAGCTTTACGCTGTGCGCGATTGCCTTCGCCTCAAAGGTTGGATAATCCTCCGTCGCACTGTCATCTGCTTTATCTGAGATCGCTCGGATAATCAGAAACGGAATCTGATTCAGGTAAGCAGCCTGTGCGATCGCTGCACCTTCCATCTCAGTACAGTCGCCTGCAAATGTATTCAGGATAAATTCTTTCTTCGCCTTATCAGAAATAAACTGATCGCCACTGACCACGCGTCCTTCAAATACATGAATATCCGGATTCACGCGCTCGCAGCACTCCTTCGCCAGCTTTCGCAGCTTCTCATCTGCAATAAATGTCGATGTCTCCATCCGAGGAATCACGCCCGGCTCATATCCAAAGCCTGTCGCATCCATATCATGCTGCAGTGCATCAGTCGAAAGCACAATATCGCCGATATCAATCTTCGCATTTAAGCTTCCTGCAATTCCTGTGTTGATCACAGCATCCACATGATACAGATCACACAGAATCTGTGTGCAGATTCCCGCATTGACCTTTCCGATTCCTGAGCGGACAACGACAACCTCTTTGCCATTCATCGTTCCCTTGTAAAATTCCATAGACGCCTTTGTCTCGACTGTGACATCCTGCATAGTTTCCTTTAATTTTGCAACTTCTTCATCCATTGCACCGATAATTCCGAGCATTTTTGTTCCTCCTTAATTCCAATATAATTGCAAAATGGATATTTCTATCTTCCATATTTATATTTGAAATCCAATTCTATGCGATGTATTGAAACTACGAATTACTAAATGTTCTGGCACACATTATCTCGTCACACGAAACCGCCGCCAATTCGCCATCCGTGGCTCAATGGCGGCTTGATTGAACATCGTGTTCAATCATTTCTGCTTATCTTCCAGAACATTAAGTAATTCTAAGTTCCAAACATATGCATATTCTTGAATTTCAAATTATAAATATGGAAATATGCATGTCCCGTTTTGCAATTATATATTTTCTTCCTCTTACTAAAAATGCGCGAGAGATTCTCTTGCATTTTCTATCTTATTACATAAACTTTCGTAGATTGTTGTGATTCCGGTATCGTCGTAGGCTGCTTCTGGCAAATCTGCAACATAGAATTCGTTCAGAATATACATTGCCAGTTCCTGCAGCTTCTCGCCACGGCCACTCTGCTTATGTTCCACCATCTTCTGTCCGGCTGTGCGGATCAATGCATGCCACGCCGTGACAAATTCCCGGTTCTTCTCCGGGCATCGCAAGCATATCCACTTTTTCACCTTGATCTTCGCAAGGTTCTTCTTGGCACATTCGCCTGTCTGCAAGAAATAAGAGAAATCTCCCTTGTCATCATAGACTCTTCCAAGCGGGAACAGCCGACAGATTCCCGGTCGCACATCATGAATCCGGCACCGCCCATCTGCATCAAGATAAGCACATCGATCCTGTTCTTTCATGCTGAGATTCGGCAAGATCAAGCCATCCACGATATTCAGCTCCACATTTCCGGTTGCAAGGAGCTGTTCAAAGGTAAGCTTCTTTTCTTCTGAGAAATTTCTCAAAAGCCAGATATCATAGGGATCTAAGATGATTGACGTGCCCATTCCCATGCAGCATTTATGGCAGCCACCGCACCCAGCGGTATCCACCTTCACCATATCATTTTCTCTATATGTCCGTCCATCGGATATCTCTTCCAGACTACATTCACGTATCATATGTAACTCCTTTTTCTGTAACTTTTTCCACGATTCGATAATAGCATAATATTTATAATCTTATCAACAAAAACTTGATTCGGTATAATAAATCGCACAAGACAATCTATAGTTGTAGATATTAACTATATTATATTTCCCCAGAAAGGAGCATTACTATGAACAACATTGAATCACTAAAGAAAAAGTACCTGGAACTAAAGCCACCTATCCGCGATATTGCGCCCTATTTGCACAATCCAACTCGAATAACCTGTTTTTCAGATTACGAAAAACAACTCATCGATAATTCTGAATATCCGGAAGATATACAGATGCTTGAAGAAAACAAACGTCGTTCAGAAGCAGCCAGTCGCAGACACCAAATTTTACATCAGATTCTCTGCTACTCTAATTCTGACATTGACATCGCATGGGTAAACACCATGCTTTTGAATGAAGTTTTCGCGTTTATCAAAAGTTATTTAATACGTTACGCAACCAATAACGAACTTTACAATGCACTTTTTACCGAATGCTTTACCGAAATAATTAGTAATTTCCCGAATTTCGGTGAAAAATTACAATATTATACACTTACCACATTAATTTCCCTTCCGATGAAACATGCAGTGAGTAAATATTTAAGTCAAAGCAACTATAATACATCTTCGCATCATGCCAATAATGCTTACAAAGTCAGTCAAGCCATGCATACTTTGGAGCAACAAGGAATCGAGCCAACCGTCAAAAACATAGCAAGCCTAACTAGATTAAGCGAGAAGATTGTTTATACTGCGATTGATACCATTCACGCTTCAAATTGTACCGATTTGGACAGCGAAACTGTATTATCCATGGCCTCTGAACAGAAAAATCCAGAAGAATCTTTTTTCTTAGAAAATCAAAAAGAAAATCTTCGATCAATCATGGATAAGCTTACTCGTTTTGAACAATCCTGTCTCATTATGCGATTTGATTTAAATAATAAATATGGTAAAAATGTCCCAATAGAAAAAATCGCAAAGCAGCTTAACACAACTTCGCATTATGTGAACAAAGCACTTAAACAGGCAATCGAGACACTTAGATCAAATTTAAGCTGACTTCAAAGCCCCAACATATCACTATGCTGGGGCTTCTATAAATTATCCTATTGTTATTTTATCATCATCAAATAGAAATGATAATTGATTCTGATCAGAACTGTCATCAGCTACAAATTCCAACAGTGATTCATTATCTTTGATTTCTTTGGCATTATACTTCTTACATATATAAACATTCCCTTCTTCCGAAGAACCCTCTTGTTCTATAACACTACCAATATGCTTTCCTGCCTTTACCGCATAAGAAATTGTATGCATCGTGCCACCTGTGGTTTTTGTACTGATTACAATAATTTTGGAAGAAAGCACTGCCTGTAATTGATCTCTTTCAATAAATCTATATTTCTCTGGTCGGATTCCTTCCTGATATTGACTGATCAGACATCCACCCTTTTCAACAATCTCCTCTGCTATCTGTTTGCAAGAAGCTGGATATGTTCGATCCAAACCACAAGGCATTACCCCAACCACTTTTCCATTTTGGGACAGAGCGCCCATCGCCGCATATTTATCACACCCAATAGCTAGTCCATTTAAGATTGTATAACCATGCTCGGCAAGAATCTTTCCAATCTGATATGCAATTGCTATGCTTCGTTCTGACGCTTCTCTTTGCCCGATTACCGCAATCACCTGATCATTTAATATGGATATATCTCCACGGTAAAAAATAGCTTTCGGTGGTTTAGACATGCTACTTACTTTTGCAGGGTATAATAAGTCGTAATTCTCAACTTTATTAATCATAGTACCATCTCCATTATACAGATTTACCTATCGCAAACATCGCAACTCTTTCTGCTCCATTTTGCAGAAGAATATCTCTGCATACTTTTAATGAATTACCAGATGTAGAAACATCATCCACTAACAATATCACACTTCCTGATACTTTATTTGTTGTTATACTTATAGATGATTTATCTACTTCTCGATTTCTGTTTCCTCCATAAGCTTTTTTATCAACTGTTTTGGTTCTGATCAAATAATTTACCCCATCAATTCTATTTGATGAAGCAAGTCTTCTCGCCAAAACAGCAATTCCCGACTCATTACTCGTTCCTGCCATATGAGACGGAACTACGCATATAGTAATATCATCACAAATTTCCCCATCCAATTGATTAAAAAAGAATGCAATTGCTCTCTCCTTTTTTTCTTTCAAATCGAGGATTTTTCCGCTTATCAAATCTTTCTTAAATTCCAGATTTACAGTTCCATCAGGATTCCAATACCGATGATAATAACCATAACTGAGTATTTCACCGTTTAACGAAATATTTTCCCATTCATCATTTATAAAAACTCTCTTTGCATTCACAATACAATTTCTCCTTTTTCTGTTTTTATCTAAAGCAGAAATATACCACTTTCCGGTCATCAACAGTTATTATTTATTTGACGAGGATATATACATTTATCAAGACTTAATCCATATTTCTATTATATGTATTTGAATTTTAAAAATCAATAATTTTATTCTTAATGATATGCTACCATTGGCAACATTATATTTACTCAATTTTTATTATAGAAAAACTCCCCTTTGAATAAAAGGGGAGCTTATATGGTTGCTACTTACACTTACCAGATGTATTGATATTTCCATTTTTGTTTGCATCGCATTCAAATGTTCTTGTCTCTCCACATCTGCTGCATTTAATCGTACATGTATACCCGACTACCTGCTCCTGGTAAATGGCGGGTTCAGTGATCATATTTCCGGTTGGCATATCAGAAGTTGTGGTCCAATTAGAACCATTTCCACAAATAGGGCAATATGTACCATTCCATGTACTCGTCAAAGATGACTGTCCACAGTCACGACATCTCCGAGCTGGTGCCATTTCCGGATAAGACCACTCATCCGCGATCTTCACATTTTCCTTTTTCTCTTTCCAGCTATAAACCCAACTGTGGTCCTTAGCTGCCTCGGTAGTGGCCTGTGTGGTAGATGGCTTATTGTTACTCGGTGCCTGTGTTGTGCTTGGCGCCTGTGTAGTTGTAGACTTTGATTCTGTGGTGCTTGGTTTGCTACTTGGTGCCTGTGTTGTACTTGGCTTTTCCGAAGATGGCTTATTCCCAGCCGCCTGTGTCGTCGCAGGCTTTGATTCTGTGGTTGATGGCTTGCTGTTACTTGGTTTCTCCGTGGTATCAGCCTTGCCAGAAGCTTCCTGCTCAGTTGTAGCCTTGCTATCCTTACCTTCAGTTGTGGTTTTCTCTTCTGCTGAATCCTTTTTTTCTGTGTCCGCTGCATCTTCCGATGTGTTCTCAGACTCATCCATCACGGATGCGTCTGTAACCGTTGCAGTGGTGATCTTGTTGTCTGTATCCTTGGTGTTACCACAAGCCGCCATTGATCCTGCGAGGATCATCGCGCTGGTGATGATAGCAACTCTTGGTCCGATTTTCATTTTTTTTCTCATATCGATCATTCCTTTCATGTAGATTTTCTATATTCATTATACATAAACTAATCATCTGTGTATTTTTTCAGATAAAAAATCTTTGTGTCCTCCATCATATCTCATTTGATAATAATTAGCAACTTTTTCCTATCACTCCCTTCTTCTACCCTAACTTGCCTTATATTCATAGAATGAATAGATCTGAGGAAAATAAAAAAAAGAAATCCCGATAAACCTCTCTTGGATAAACCAGGAGCATTATCGGCATTCCTCTTTATTACAAAAGAACATTTAATGTTCTATGTCCTTTTCAACTTTTTCAACCGAGAATTTAATGAATCTTTTATCGCAATCATTGGTCTCTTCGGCATTACAGCCTCCATATTTCTTCCTACAATCATCACAGGTCAATACCTCTGACAGATTGATGATCGTTTTTGAAACAACTCCGCTATTTGATAACAAAACAACAAAATTCTGAAATTCTCTTACACTCATCTTCTCGATCTGTGAAATAATACTTGTTTTCATTCGGTGTAAATTATTATCTATCTGCTTATCAAACAAATAATATGTTTCTTCTTTTTAGCATTTTATTAAAACCTATTAATTATGCAATTTTTATATTATGCCACATTTTGGGTTGAAAATTGCTTAAGATATGTAACTAAATTTTCAGGTGTATCTGCACATTGACCTAAAAGTAACAATGGATCAACATTAGGATCTATTTTTATACATTCTTTTTGTTCGGTAAAATATCCACCATTTTTATTTTTTATTTTCAAGTCATCTATTATTTTTCTTAAAAACTCTATCTCATACTTTCCCCTTAATGTCTGTTGCAAATTGGTCTTTTTCAATTCCTTTACATATCTTGAAATTTCAGTGTCGTCTATCATGCACAAATCTGGGAAACATTTTTCTAGGTATTCCTTATTGATTACTTGTTTAATGCATACCTTGTCAATCGATATTGTTTGAAAGCACTTTGAGATTTTAAAGTTAGATAATTCTAACCTTCTTTTCCCAATATCAAGTTCTTTCATTCTATGTGCTTTAATCCAAGCATTCAAAATAAGTACATGTTTGTGAAACACCTTCATGCTTCTTTCATAATCTCTCATACATTTTTCGAAATCACTACTATTACAGCTAATTCCAAACGCATAATTTAAAATTCTTGTAAAAGCAGTAGTAGATGTGTAATAATTTTCAACTGAATACCCACTTGTCTGATATATATCCTTGTCCAAATTCTTTTCAGGAAAGAAATCGCTATCTATGAAATACGCTGTTTTAACTTGCTCATATTGTTTCTTCTTTTTTATCAGTTCTTTAACCTTCAATACACCTGCTTTTCCTCCACAATTATAGCTAACTATATTTTTACATGATCTCCCTGTAATTTGTTCTACCCGACTTCCATAATATTTTGCATCTTCACCTTCATAGAAACAAAATAATGCATTTTCATGAAACTCTTTTGATTGACAAAATTTTGTAAAAATAACAACAGCCTTACTTCTTGCTTCGCGAGTCTTTTGTACATCCATCATCCTACTCCCATATCATTTCTTCTATACACTCACCCATATCTTGCGCCAAAGAATCATATTTATTATCAAAGATAAATGGTGAATGTGTTACTGCTACAAGTAAACAACATTTTCCAGATTCCATAATATCTGGCAAAAAATACTCTTGCCACTTTATTGATAATGATAATTCAGGCTCATCAAATAATATAATGCAAGGTTTCTGTTGCTCCAAATACAACTTTGAAAAAATAGAAAGAACCTGTTTTTCTCCTGATGATAAATTTTGGATATCAATTGGTTTTTTATATTTTTCTCTATATATTTCAAGTTTAACATTGCTTTCATCGTAAACATATTTTTTTCCATTCAAATATGAATTACAAACATCTCTATACTTTCGTATTTTTTCGTCATGTTGGTTTTGCTTTTCGTAACTTGATATTAAGTTTACAATCAAATTAAATAAATGCTGATTTTCATCCTTATAAATTTCGTCATTTGCTACAATTTCTTTTATTTTTTCTTTATCCGTTTTTTCAATTTCATCACCAATTCTATCCAAGGTTATATTAAGTGTTTCTTTATCTATTTTTATACCTTTATCTATTTCTGTATGATTTAAATATTGTTTTAACAAAACGCCCGTCATTTTTGCAAAACCATTTATTGCAGCAGATCTTATTGTCTCAAGTACTTTATCAATTCTATTTTCTACATCTTTCATTCCAAACTGAATAAGACGTTCCTTCATAGTATCTCTATCCACATCTACCCCCAGTTTGGACATATCTTCTTCTATTCTTCTATAAGTAGGATAATAAAGCACATCTACGTCAACTATATTTTCTACTTTACTTTTAAAATTAATCACATTCGCAGCATTTCCGTATTCTTCCGGTCTAATAAGTGAAAAAATATATCTTCTTATTTCCTCATATGCCATTCTACTTGGCATGCCATAAACATCAGAAACCCGAATTGCATATTCTCTTAAATCTTCTCTACTTACAATACCTTCAGATGCTAATATTTTCAATTCTTCTTTTTCTTTCTCTGAAAAAATATTATCCAATTTGCTATGACGCATTCTTCTGTATCGTGCTGTGTCATAAACATTTTCTTCCAAGTACCTATTCAAATCATTACGTTTCAATATAAATTCCTCATTCCCAACAAATTTAATTATAATGGTATTAAATAATATAGTATCTAACTTATCTAATCTTCCACTTAATATATAATATAGACAACTTAAAATAGTTGTTTTCCCCATTCCATTTTCACCTAAAAATATATTTACATCATCCCCGATATTCAACGAAACATTATATTGATTAAACAAATTATAAATCTTAAAGTACTCTATCTTAACCATAAATTATTCTCCTTATATTTTATATAATTATATATATTAAAAAGCATATCTATTCATCAAATAGCTTCAGCCGCTTCACAATTTCCTCTGGTTCCGGTAGCATAGCTTTCATTTCTTCCGGTAATGTATTTCTTAACTGATATGTAGCAACACCAATTGGAGCGTTTATATTTTTCAAAGCATATTCTACATATGTCTTGTCTTTACTCTTACAAATAATAATTCCAATTGAAGGATTCTCATCTGGTAATTTGATTTGTTCATCCAACGCCGTCAAATACAACTGCATTTTTCCCGCACATTCAGCTTCAAACTCTCCAATCTTCAATTCTATTGCTATTAAACTTCTCAGTCTTCTATGAAACAACAATAAATCTATATATAAATCTCTGTTTCCTGCCGTCAAATGATATTGATTTCCAATAAATGTATATTCATCCTTTACTGTAAGCTTTGCTTGTACCCTTTGTTCTTCCGAAATCGTTAAATCAAAATTTGTCTGATTGAATAAATATTTCTCATAGGTTTGCATTTCAATAAAATTAGTTAAAATACGCTTAGTCCAACCGTATCTTTTTGTCATTTGAATATAAAATTCCCGTTGTAAATCATCCTTACATTTTTCCATAATAATGATATTATTACTCCAGCTAATTTCTCGCACCAATGGTGCGAGTTTTTCAGAATCACGATAAGTTAAATAAAAATTGCGCATTCTCCACAAATTACCAGCAGAGTAACCCTTTGCATCCGGAAATTCTTTTTGTAATTCCTTTGATAGCACTTGAACAATTGATTTTCCCCAACCATTTTCTTCGTGACGTCTATAAATTTTCTCTCCAATTTCCCAATATAAATTTATTGTCTCCGAATTGATTAGTTTCAAAATTTTGTATTGTTTTTTATGAATTAATTTCTTTAAGTCATCCAGAAGCGGTTCATATCCAACAATTCCATTTTTCTTTGTCATACATTTCCCCATTTCCGCGCCAATGTCGCACATTTCATTCATTTTACCCTTAATTTCTTATGTATTAGTATATATTTATTCATCTATAATTTCAACACAAAAAACCACCGCATATCTTACGATACACGGTGGTTCTAAACTCTTATTTACTATTTACTTTTGCAAGTAATCAAATTACTTTGCAGCAAGCTCAGCCTTGATAGCCTCTGTCAGTGCTGGAACGATCTTGTTCAGATCACCAACAACACCATAATCAGCTACATCAAAGATTGGAGCGTCTGGGTCCTTATTGATTGCAATAATGATATCAGACTCTTCCATACCAGCTACATGCTGGATTGCTCCTGAGATACCGATTGCGAAGTAGAGCTGTGGACGTACAGTCTTACCTGTCTGACCAACCTGAAGCTCCTTTGGCTTCCAGCCTGAATCTACAACGGCACGTGAGCATGAAACCTGTCCGCCAAGTACGTCTGCAAGATCCTCCAAAAGCTTGAAGTTCTCAGCAGAACCAACACCACGACCACCAGATACAAGAATCTTTGCATCCATGATATCCTTGATGTCTGAAACAGCCTTAGAAATCTCAAGGATCTCTACATATCTGTTATTTGGTGTGAAACCTGGGTTGTAGTTGATAACCTCAGCCTTTGCACCCTCAACCTTGTCAAGCTTCTGCATAACGCCTGGACGTACAGTAGCCATCTGAGGACGGTTGTCTGGACATGCGATTGTAGCGATTGTGTTACCACCAAATGCTGGACGAGTCATAAGAAGCTGATTGTGCTTCTGCTCCTTTTCAGGGATTGGGTTAACAGGGAAATCACCGATCTCAAGTAATGTACAGTCTGCTGTAAGTCCTGTCTGAACTCTAGCTGAAACTGTAGGACCAAGATCACGGCCGATTGCTGTTGCACCAACCAACATGATTTCTGGCTTGAACTCATTGATAACTGAAGCAAGTGCGTGTGCATATGGCTCAGTTCTGTAATTCTTCAACTCTGGATCGTCTACTACGATTACCTTATCTGCACCGTAAGCAGCAAGCTCGTCTACAAGTCCTGAAACATCAGAACCAACCAATACTGCTGTTACTTCTGTGCCTAACTTCTCTGCAAGTCTCTTTCCTTCGCCAACAAGCTCGAAAGAGATTCCGCTTAATACATTATCTACCTGCTGTGCAAAGACGAATACGCCCTTGTACTTTGCTAATTCTTCTGCATTCATTGCTCCCATTTTATTCACCACTTTTCCTTTTTAATTAAATTACGTGCTTATCCTTCAGTTTACCAACAATATAGCTTACTGGATCTGCGTCTTCCGGAGCCATCTCGCCCTGACCCTTCTTAACCTTGTCAGAAGCTCTTGCGATCTTCGTTGGAGAACCATTCAAACCGATGTTTGAATCATCAACATCTACAAGATCTGCTCTACCAAGAGTTGTGATCTCTGCATTGACTGCATCGAAGATTCCACCTGGTGTCATATATCTTGGATCATTTAATTCAGAAAGTGCTGTGATAAGACATGGCATCTGAGCCTTTACCATATGGTAACCGTCATCATACTGACGCTTAACGATTACGCTGTCTCCATCTACCTTGATCTCCTGTGCATAAGAGATAACTGGAAGTCCAAGATGCTCAGCGATCTGAGGACCAACCTGAGCTGTATCACCATCGATAGCCTGACGGCCTGTGATGATCAGATCATAGTCAAGCTTTCTGATCGCACCAGCGATTGTTGTAGATGTTGCCCAAGTATCAGCACCACCAAGTACACGGTCTGTTACAAGAACACCCTTGTCAGCGCCCATAGCGATTGCTTCCTGAAGAACATCTGCAGCCTTTGGAAGTCCCATTGTAAGAACTGTAACCTCAGCGCCATACTGATCCTTCAGTCTAAGAGCTGCCTCAAGACCAGCCTTATCATCTGGGTTCATAATTGTGAGCATTGCTCCTCTATTCAATGTACCATCTGGGTTGAACTGTACGCCACCCTTTGTATCAGGTACCTGCTTAATACATACGATAATTTTCACGATAAGTACCTCCTTACTTTAACAAGTTTGCTGAGATAACCATACGCTGTACTTCTGAAGTACCTTCGTAGATCTCTGTGATCTTAGCATCTCTCATCATACGCTCAACGTCATACTCCTTGATGTAACCATAACCACCATGAAGCTGTACACACTTTGTTGTTACTTCCATAGCAACCTCAGCAGCATAAAGCTTAGCCATAGCAGCCTCTACAGAGTAAGAAACCTTAGCGCCACTCTGATACTCATCTTTCTTTCTTGCAGCCTTGTATACAAGAAGCTTAGCAGCCTCGATCTTTGTAGCAAGATCAGCAAGTACAAACTGTGTATTCTGGAACTGGGCAATGGATCTACCAAACTGCTTTCTTTCCTTTACATAGTTTACAGTTGTCTCAAGAGCGCCCTCAGCGATACCAAGTGCCTGAGCAGCGATACCGATACGACCACCATCAAGTGTGTGCATAGCGATATTGAAGCCCTTGCCCTTCTGTCCAAGAAGTGCATCCTTAGGGATACGGCAGTCTGTGAAGATCAACTCATATGTAGAAGAACCACAGATACCCATCTTGTTTTCCTTTGTACCAAATGTAAATCCAGGTGTTCCCTTCTCTACGATAAATGCAGAAATCTCTTTCATCTTTCTGCCACGCTTCTCGATGATACCTGTAACAGCGATAACGATATATACGTCAGCTTCCTTACCATTTGTAATGAAGCACTTAGAACCATTCAGTACCCACTCGTCACCATCAAGAACTGCCTTTGTCTGCTGTCCCTGTGCATCTGTACCGGCACCTGGCTCTGTCAGGCCGAACGCACCGAGCTTCTTACCAGATGCAAGATCCGGAACATACTTTGCCTTCTGCTCTGGTGTACCAAATGTTACGATCGGGTCTACACACAGAGATGTATGTGCAGATACGATAACACCTGTTGTACCACAAACCTTAGAAAGCTCTTCTACACACATAACATATGTGAGAATATCACAGCCCTGTCCGCCTAATTCCTTAGAAACAGGAATTCCTAAGAAACCATACTTTGCCATCTTGTCTACAGTCTCTCTTGGAAATCTGTGCTGCTCATCAATTTCCTGCGCAAGAGGCTTTACTTCGTTCTGCGCAAAATCCTTGAACAGAGTCTGCGCCATTTCATACTTCTTGTCTAAAGTGAAATCCATTCTTTCTATCCTCCATAATAGATTGATTATTACATCCGCACATGGCTGAAAAGCCACGTGCGGGGATTGTACGCTTATTACTGAGCGTCAACAGGTGTCTTTGTGCGATCTGCGTTGTATACATAGAAGCCCTTGCCTGTCTTACAGCCGAGGTTTCCACCACGTACCATCTTACGAAGCAATGGACATGCACGATACTTGCTGTCGCCTGTTTCCTTGTACAGAACATCCATGATTGCAAGGCAGATATCCAGGCCCACGAAATCACCTAACTCAAGTGGTCCCATTGGGTGGTTTGCACCAAGCTTCATAGCTGCATCGATACCGGCGATATCAGAAACACCTTCCATCTTAATGAAAGCTGCTTCGTTGATCATCGGGATAAGGATACGGTTTACAACGAAACCGGCAGCCTCATTTACCTGAACAGGTGTCTTGCCGATCTCTTCAGAGATCTTGATGATCTTATCAACAGTCTCCTGAGGAGTATTCACGCCTGCGATAACCTCAACAAGTTTCATTCTGTCAGCAGGATTGAAGAAATGCATACCGATCATAGGACGTGTAAGACCATTTCCAATCTCTGTGATAGAAAGTGAAGATGTATTAGAAGCGAAGATACACTCTGGCTTTGCAATCTTGTCAAGCTCAGCAAATGTTGTCTTCTTAACTCCCATATCCTCAAATGCAGCTTCTACGATCAGATCGCAGTCTGCACAGAGATTTTCCTTCAGACCAGGTGTGATGCTTGCAAGAATCGCATCTACCTTCTCCTGTGTCATCTTTCCTTTTTCTACAAGTCTAGCGTAGCCTTTCGCGATCTTATCCTTTCCGCCTTCAGCCCACTCCTGCTTGATGTCGCAAAGTGCAACTTCGTAGCCATCAACCATAGCAAATGCCTTTGCAATGCCCTGTCCCATGGTACCAGCACCAATAATGCCAACCTTCATGTTTATTTCCTCCTTAAAATTTTAATTACTTTTATTATTTGTTCTGGAATGGAACAACCTTTAACTTCTTCTCCTTGTCTTTCTCAAGGAAGTTGCCCATGCCAGCCTTCTGGTCTTCTGTCTCGAAGCAGTCACCGAAGAGCTTCTCTTCGATTACAATTGCTGTATCCATATCTACCTGAAGACCATCGTTGATTGCCTTCTTGCAGTTTCTAACAGCGATCGGAGCATTTGCTGCGATGCCTGCTGCCATCTTCTTCGCTGCCGGAAGAAGCTCTTCCAATGGATATACAGCGTTTACAAGACCGATTCTGTATGCCTCATCAGCCTTAATATTTCTTGCTGTGTAGATCATCTGCTTTGCCATACCAGCACCTACCAGACGAGCGAGTCTCTGTGTTCCACCAAATCCAGGTGTGATACCAAGACCTGCCTCCGGCTGACCGAATACCGCATTCTCAGAACAGATACGGATGTCACAGCTCATAGAAATCTCACAACCACCGCCAAGTGCAAATCCGTTGATTGCAGCGATTACCGGGATTGGGAATGTCTCGATCTTACGGAATACATCATTTCCCTTCTTACCGAATGCTTCGCCCTCAGCCTTTGTAAGTGTAGACATCTCTCCGATATCAGCACCTGCAACAAATGACTTCTCGCCGGCGCCTGTAAGAACTACGGCTCTTGTTGTATCCAGATCGATTGCATCGAATGTAGCCTCAAGCTCATCCAACACCTGACTATTCAACGCATTCAAAGCCTTTGGTCTGTTGATCGTTACAACGCCTACAAAGCCTTCCTGCTCATAAGTAATAAATTCCATGTTAATCTCCTTAAACTCTATCCAAGTATGTTACGCGGCTCAATTAGTCCTCAATCTTAACGATTGTAGAGCAGCCCATACCACCACCGATACACAGTGTAGCAAGACCTGTCTTAGCGCCTCTTGCCTGCATCTCATGAAGCAATGTAACAAGGATACGGCATCCGGAAGCTCCAACCGGATGACCAAGTGCGATTGCACCACCGTTTGGATTAAGCTGCTTTTCTGTATCAATACCAAGATCCTTACCAACTGCGACTGACTGTGCAGCGAATGCCTCATTTGCCTCGATGATATCGAAATCTTCGATCTTCATGCCTGTCTTAGCCATAACCTTCTTTGTTGCAGCAACAGGTCCGATACCCATGATTGAAGGATCAACACCTGCAAGTGCACCTGCAACGAATGTAGCCATAGGCTTAACACCAAGCTCCTTCGCCTTCTCCTCAGACATAACAACGATTGCTGCTGCACCGTCGTTGATACCGGAAGCGTTACCAGCTGTAACGAATCCGCCTGGGTTGATTGTACGAAGCTTAGCCAGAGTCTCAACAGTTGTTCCAGGACGAGGGCCCTCATCCTTCTTGAACTCGATTGTCTCTTTCTTCTTCTTAACCATAACTGGAACGATCTCTGCGTCAAATGCACCAGACTCCTGAGCTGCTGCTGCCTTCTGCTGGCTGTTTGCTGCAAATGCATCAAGCTCTTCACGAGTCAGACCCCACTGCTCACAGATGTTATCAGCTGTCTTGATCATGTGGTAATCATTGAATGCATCCCAAAGAGCATCGTTTACCATTGTATCAACGAGCTTGCCATTGTTCATTCTGTAACCAAAACGAGCGTTCATAGCTGCGTAAGGAGCCATAGACATGTTCTCCATACCACCTGCTACAACGATGTCAGCATCGCCAGCCTGAATCATCTGAGCTGCCATGTTAACACAGTTCAGACCAGAACCACAAACTACGTTTACAGTAACAGCAGGTGTCTCGATAGGAAGTCCAGCCTTCAGAGATGCCTGACGAGCTACGTTCTGTCCAAGACCTGCCTGGATTACGCAACCCATATATACATGATCGACCTGATCTGCAGGAACGCCTGCTCTGTTCAGAGCCTCCTTGATTACGATAGAACCTAACACTGGTGCTGGTGTTGTTGAAAGTGCACCACCCATAGTACCGATTGCTGTACGACATGCGCCAGCTAAAACTACTTTCTTTGCCATGTTGAAAATTTCCTCCATTTCGTTTTATTGTTTCTATCTGTGCCGATCATGCATATGTCGACACGCCTAGATAGATAATATCATAATTTCCATGGTTTCGCAATAAAAGAAACCTTTACTTTTGTTTCTTTTTATGTACATTGCGTATACTTTTTTTGTTTTTTGTATTCATTTGCTGCTTCTGGTTTTGCCCCTGCTTCTGTGCAGAATTTTTATGTTGCACATTCGAACGATTTCCAGATTGTTTATTCGATGCGCCATATTGAGATTTTTTCTCATTTGCAGCATTCTTCATCTTCCGCGGTTTGATCAGACAGTTCTTATCGAACCCGATCAGATCCGTCCGTCCTGCTTTCACAAGTGCCTCATGCACCAGATCGTAATTATCCGGATTCCGGTACTGGATCAGTGCACGCTGCATCGCCTTTTCATGTGGAGAATTTGGCACATATACCTTCTCCATCGTCCGCGGATCCACGCCAGTGTAATACATGCAGGTTGATATCGTCGAAGGTGTCGGATAGAAATCCTGCACCTGTTCTGGCATATAACCCAGATCCCGCAGATATTCCGCCAGTTCCACCGCTTCTTTCAGAGTGGAACCCGGATGTGACGACATGAGATATGGTACCATATACTGCTTCAATCCAAGTTCCTCATTGATCCGTTTGTATTTCTTGCAAAATGCCTGAAAGACTGCATTTTCCGGCTTACCAAGCTTCATCAGTACCTTGTCAGAGATATGTTCCGGCGCCACCTTCAGCTGCCCGCTGACATGGTATTTGCAAAGTTCCCGAAAGAATGTATCATCCTTGTCCGCCATCAGATAATCAAACCGGATACCCGAACGGATAAATACCTTCTTCACCTTCGGCAGACTTCGGAGCTCCCGCAGTAATTTCAGATAATCGGAATGATCCACAATCAGATTCGGACATGGCTTTGGGAACAGACACTGACGGTTCGCACAGACGCCGTATTTCTCCTGTTTCTTGCAGGCGCGCTGCCGGAAATTCGCCGTCGGGCCGCCCACATCATGAATATAGCCCTTAAAATCCGGATCCTTCGTCATCTCTTTCGCTTCTTCTATAATCGAAGCATGACTGCGTGTCTGCAATGTCCGCCCCTGATGAAATGTAAGCGCACAGAAGCTGCACCCGCCAAAGCACCCCCGGTTGCTGACCAGCGAGAATTTGATCTCCGATATCGCAGGGATTCCACCCTGTGCCTCATAAATCGGATGATAGGTCTTCGTATATGGAAGCGCATACACCTCGTCCATCTCCTGCTCCGTCAATGGTTCCGCCGGTGGATTCTGGATCACATATTGATAATCCTTATATTTTTCTACCAGAATCTTCGCGGTGATATGATCTGTGTTATCATATTGGATTTTAAAGCTTCGCGCGTAATTTAATTTGTCTTCCTGCAACGCGTCATACGACGGAAGCTCAATATAGTCTTCATACAGATGTTCCAGATTTCTTGCTTTGTAGACCGTTCCATGAATAAAACTTAAGTCTTTGATGTCGATGCCGCTTTGCAGCGCATCCGCGATCTCCACAATGGCATGCTCACCCATACCATAGATCACAATATCCGCCTGTGCATCAACGAGAATCGAATGTTTCAACTTATTGAACCAGTAATCATAATGTGCCAGCCGGCGCAGACTTGCTTCGATACCGCCTGCCACAATTGCCGCATCCTTGTATTTCTTCCGGATCAGATTGCAGTAAACGATTGTCGCATAATCAGGTCGTTTTCCCATCTCGCCACCCGGGGTGTAGGCATCTGTATGCCGTCTTTTCTTGGAAACAGTATAATGGTTCACCATTGAATCCATATTTCCGGCGCACACCAAAAAGGCAAGCTTCGGCCTGCCATAAATCGCAATCGAATTTTCATCCTTCCAGTCTGGCTGTGAAATGATTGCCACTTTATATCCATGTGCCTCTAACACACGGCTGATGATCGCCGGTCCAAAAGATGGATGATCCACATAGGCATCTCCGATCACATAGACAAAGTCCGGCTGTTCCCAGCCCTTTAATTGCATTTCCTTCTGCGTGAGTGGGAGGAACCGCTCATTATATGTATATTCCACACCATGTTCACGCAATGTTTTCTTCTTATTTTCCACGTATTTCTATCCTGTCTCTTACTCTTCCAAGGTTCTTCCGTCCTTGATATAATAATGGGCTGTTCCTGCACCTGTCGCAACAACCTGATCCGGATTCTTGATGTTCACAACCGGGACACCAATCTTATCCATAATAAGCTTGTCCATACCAAATATCTTGCTTCCGCCTCCGGCAAGGATAATACCATGCTCGGATATATCGGAAACCAGTTCCGGTGGTGCCGCCTCCAACATCTCCCGAACGGAATCCAAGATCTGATCTGTCTCCTCCTGACACGCCTCGATCATCTCAGAGGATTTGACTGCCATCTTCGTTGGAAGTCCGCGCACCAGTTCCTTTCCACGTGCATACCCGATCGCATCCTGTTCCCGCGGATACACAGAACCAATGTCCTTCTTCAACTGTTCGGCAGAGCTTTCGCCCAGCAGCACATTATGACGTTTCCGCATATAACGGATGATTGCCTCATCGAAATCATCGCCACCAATCTTGATGGAACTGCTATGCTGCACACCGCCTCTTGCTACGATTGCAATATCCGTCGTTCCCGCACCGATATCCACAACCATCGCACCAACTGCCGACTCAATATCCACACCTGCACCGATGGCTGCCGCAAATGGTTCCTCAAGCACATACACATTCTTTGCACCGGTACGGTATACTGCATCACACGCTGCACGCCGCTGTACGTCCGTGACACCACTTGGCACACAGACGCAGATGTTTGGTTTGCCCCAGATCTTTCGTTTTGCAATCGCTGACTTCACATAGATCTTGAGCATACGCTCCGTCATAATATAATCGGAGATAACACCATTCCGGATCGGACGTGTCACCTCAATATCCTCCGGTGTCTTTCCAAGCATCTTTTTGGCTTTATTTCCAACCGCAATGATCTTTTTACTTTTAGCCTCATATGCAACCACCGATGGCTGGTTGACTACGATTCCTTTGTCTTTTATGTATATGACCGTATTCGATGTTCCAAGGTCTATACCGATATCTATATTTACCACGTTTTATACCTCTTATCTTCTGGTTTCTTATTTATCATCCCGTCTATTGGCTTATCACGTAAAAAGCCGATGCTTAAATTATAAGCATCGGCTCTGATTTTTTCAACGATTATTTAAAATCTTCACTTAGTAAATATTTCCGACTGGAACCTTTTGCCTTCTCACGATCGTCACATTTGAGCATTGCCTCATCGCAAGCCTTGAGCATACGATCGATATTTCCAGACTCCATTGCCATCAGGAGATTCTTTACAGTGCCTTCTACAGAATCATCTGTCTTAAAGCCCTGCTGTTTGAAATATCCCTTTGCAATCGCAAGCATATCCTGTGTAGAAATGCCTTCCATATTGATCTGGTGTGTAAACTTATCCTTGGCATCTCCAGTCGCTCCAAACAAGCGGTTGATAGACTCAGTCGCACCTGTCAGAATCACAACAACATCGTTTACATCCTTGGCTGTAAGTTTCATCAGCTCTGTCATCTTATCTGGTGCGATCAGACCTGCATTTTCAACAACCATACATCCACCGGCAAGCTTTGACATTGCATCTGCAAGTTTAACCTTGTTCAATGCCTGTGCCTTGATCTTCGCGATCGTCTTCGCCTTGCAGATTCCCATATCGTAGAAGCTTCTTGCGAAATCTTCTCCGACACTGGTCAGACCAAATCCGTGATCACCCATCATACATACGTTACGATTCTCCTGATCAACAGTAATGGCATTGAATGTATCCACGAGACTCTTTCCGGATTTCTCCATCTTTGTATACTTTTCAAGGTAAGATGCAGCAAGTGGAAGTTTTCCTTCCTCCGCTGGCTGTGTCAGGTCGATCTGAATGCTGTCTGCCTGCTCTGCCGCCTTCAGCGCTTCCTCTTCGGCCTTCTTTGCAGCCTCTAAGATCTTGCGGGCTTCCTCAGCCTTCGCCTTTGCTTCCGCCTCTGCCTTTGCAGCTTCCTCGGCTGCCTTCTTGCGAGCCTCTTCTTCTGCCTTTGCAGCAAGTTCTTCCGCTGCCTTCTTCTTTGCTTCCTCTTCGGCTTTCTTCTTTGCTTCCGCCTCTGCCTTCTTCTTAGCTTCTTCTTCAGCCTTCTTGCGTTTCTCTTCCTCAGCCTTTGCCTTTGCGGCTTCTTCCGCTGCCTTCTTTGCATCTGCCTCTGCCTTCTTACGAGCTTCCTCAGCTGCCTTTAGTGCTGCCTCTTCCGCCTTCTTTGCTTCTTCTAAGATACGCATAGCCTCTTCGGCTTTCTTACGGGCTTCTTCGGCTGCTTTCTTTGCTTCTTCCTCAGCCTTCTTACGGGCTTCTGCTTCGGCTTTCTTCTTGGCATCTTCCTCTGCCTTCTTCTTTGCTTCCGCCTCTGCCTTCTTCTTTGCTTCCGCCTCTGCCTTCTTCTTTGCCTCTGCTTCGGCTTTCTTCTTTGCTTCTTCCTCAGCTTTCTTCTTTGCTTCTGCTTCGGCTTTCTTCTTGGCTTCTTCCTCAGCACGCTTCCGATTCTCTTCTGCACGCTTTGTTGCTTCTTCTTCTGCCTTCTGTGCCTGTTCTAAGATACGCTTTGCTTCTTCGGCTTTCTTCTTTGCCTCTTCCGCCTTCTTCAAAGCTTCCTGCTTTGCCTTGGCTCTTGCCTCTTCCTCAGCCTTCTTGCGGGCTTCCTCGGCTGCTTTCAGACGTGCCTCTTCCGCTTTCTTACGTTTTTCTTCCTCTTCTGCCTTGAGGCGTGCCTCCTCGGCTGCACGTTTCTCAGCGGCTGCAGCTGCACGCTGTTTGGCTGCTGCTTCTGCGATTCTACGCTCCTGTGCAGCTGCCTTTTCTTCTGCCTCTTTCAGCTTCTTTCTTCTGGATTCTTCTTTCCGCTCAGCTTCCTCAATAGCCGCCTTCTTCTTGGCTGCCTCTGCCTCCGCTGCCTTCTTCGCCATCTCTTCCTGCGCCTTTTTCTTTTCTTCCTCTGCCTTATTCTCAGCATCGCCATACTGCGCAAGCTTTGATATCTCTGCACCCAGAGCATCCTCATCCTCATCGCCAAGATCGTACATACTCTTCACATCATTGGTTGGAGTACTCCGGTTTGGCACAATGCTGATGATATCATCTGCATCATCCTTGGATGCTTTGTTCTCCTGTGCTTTCCACTCTACACCATCGGAAATAATCGTTGTATTTCCCTGTTTTGTAAAGGATGCTTCCTCTTCTGCATCATCCCCATTGATTACCTTTACATCGCCACTGCCACCGGATAATTTTGTAGGACGCAATCTTGCTTTTTCATCATCCTGAGCCTTTTTCTTCTCAGGTGCTTTCTCTTCCTGCTTGTTACCCATGTCAATATTGAGACCAAGTCCTCCAGATGGCTCTGTAGCTCCAAGGCTACCGCCCAGTCCTCCAAGTCCTTTGCTCTCTGTCTTGCCACCTGACAGTCCGCCACCTACTGGTGCTCCAAGTCCGCCGCCAGCCGGCTTATCTAAGGATTTTCCAGACTTATCTGCCTGAATGCCAACACTCATGCCAAGTCCTTCATCACTTGCCTTCTTTGGCTCTTCCTTCGCAGGTTCTGCTGCCTTTGCAGGTGCCTCTTCTGGTTCCTCGTCCTCCAATTTAATACCAAGTTCTGCAGCTTTCTTACGACGTTTTTTCTCTTCGATTTTCGCAAGTTCTTCTGCTGACAGAGTTTTGTATTTTGGCTTATTGTGGTCTGCAGCAGTTTCTCCCGCATCTGCAGCTCCAGACAATTGCATTGCTTCCTGCTCTTTTTTCAATTTTGCAGCCTTGGCAGCTTTCTCCTTTTCTACCTGTGCTCTTACCGCAGCAATCAATGCTTCTCTTTGATCAATAGCCACTCCCATTGCCTCCTTTCAGTCATACCTTCTCTCGGTCATATCTTCTCGTCAAGAATTATCTGTATTCTTTCACACGTTTTAGCAAATTCTTCTTAACAGAATCTATCTTCAAAGATGCTTTTAACTCATCTCGTGAAGGTCCTTTTTGTACCGGCTGTTCCTCTTTCTTCTCGGCCTGTGGTGTTGTTGGAATCGAGTCTATGCTGATTCCAAGTGATGCAAGTAACGCTTCTGCCTCTCTCTGCATCTGCTCTTCCTTCTGCATGTTCTCTGTCATCTTATCCTGTGCTTCTTCCATGATCTCGTTGAAATTGTTCTCAACGATTTTCACTTCTTTGTGATAATCCGGGAATAACGATGACTTGAATACCGGGAAGTCCAACTTCTTTTTTTCCGGTTTCGTTGTAAATGGAGCTACATGGAATTCCTCTTTCGGTTCTTCCTCCGGCTCCTCGATTTCTTCCTCTGTCTCTGGTTCTTCTTCAACAGCTTCTTCTACTACTGTCTCCTCGATCTCCGGTTCTGACTCGGATTCCACCTCTGGCTCCGGTTCTACAACCTCTGGCTCCTCAATTTCTTCCTCAACCTCCGGTTCTTCTTCGACAGTCTCTTCAATCTCCAGTTCTGTCTCCGGTTCTTCCTCAACAACATCTTCTACTGTCTCTTCGATCTCCAGTTCTGGCTCGGTTTCCACCTCTGGCTCTGGTTCTACGACCTCCGGCTCCTCGATTTCTTCCTCTGCCTCTGGTTCCTCTTCGACAGTCTCTTCAATCTCCAGTTCTGCCTCCGGTTCTTCTTTCACAGATTCTTCCACCGTCTCTTCGATTTCCGATTCTGGTTCGGCTTCAATCTCTGGCTCCGGTTCTACAACCTCTGGCTCCTCGATCTCTTCCTCAACCTCCGGTTCTTCCTCCACAGTTTCTTCAATCTCAGGTTTCGGTTCCGGCATCTTCATCTCTCCGAATTCATCATCCACAGTTTCAGAGAAATCGTCAACCTCATATTCTTCCTCAAAATCTTCCGGCGCCAGTTCCACTGTCTGGAATTCAAACGTCGTTTTCTTGGCTGTTGTCACTTCTGCTTCCTTCGTCTCGGTCTCCTGCGTCACATGTTCCTTGGATGCAAGTTCCTCAATCGTATCCGCTTCTGCTTCAAAACCATCATCTTCATCTACTACGACTACATCTTTTGCAATTGTCCCTTTTCCATGTCTCATATCTTCCGCCTGCCCTGTTGTCTCTGCAATCTCTGATGAAATGTCACTATTTGATTCTTTCGGCTCTTCCGATGGTTTTACATCTTCCGATTCCGATGTTACTTCTTTTGTTTCTTCTATATCAGCATCCGTTGTCTCAGATTCTTCCTCGTGTTTCTTTCTCTTCCGTCTCTGGAAAAATCCCTTCTTTTTTTCTTTTTCCGGTTCTTCCGCTTCTGTCTCAGACGCTTCCTCTGCCGTTTTTTGTTCTGATGTTTCTGTCACAGATGCTTTCTCTGCTGTTTCTTGTTCTGTCACAGTTGTTTTCTCAGACGTCTTCTGTTCTGTCTCATCCGCAACTGTCTCAGGCACTTTCGTTTCGGTTTCCGTTTTTTCTTCGGTAGCAGGTTTCACTTCTGCCTCAGTCTTTTCAGCTTCCGCCGCTGCCGCAGCTTCTGCCTTTTCCTGCTGCTTTTGTTTTTTCAGCAGTTTCTTTTCTTTCCGTTGCTCCTCGCGTTCCTGCTTTTTGAGCATCTTCTGCACTTTCTTCTCCGAACCGGCAGGTGTATATGAATCCTCATACATGATCGTAATCTCTGCCTCTTTCGGATGCATCCGCAGATCATCGGTTGCAAGCAGCTCCTGTTCTTCTGCACGAAGTGCCTCCATATCTGGATCATCATCTACAGCTTCAGTGTCCGCATATATATCGAAATATGTATCTACCTTTACTTTTCCAGCTTCGATATCCAATATAATCTGGCTGTTATCGGAATTCTTGAACGATGCATGATATAACTCAGCCAGCGTCGCCGCCTCGTCCTGTTTTTCCTCTTTCTTGTAAAGCAGATATAACTCAAAGCTCCAGTCATAGTCCAGATTGTGTGCATACCCGGCAATCAATGGTTCCAGCGTCTTGTAATCGTCCGCATGTTCATGCTTATTCCAGACATATTCCATGTCCCGGCTGTCATATGCATTGGCATCAAACATATACATATCGTAATACGTCTTTGCCAGCTGGAAATATCCCATCCGCAAATACAGCTCCACAAACGTATACAAAACCCGCTTCGATTCCGGTCCCAGACGATGCGCCATGATCAGACATCGTCTGGCATCCTTATATCTATCATTTTTTATGTAAATCTCTCCACACAGTCTCAGGAACTGTGGGTTCAGGGATTTTGTCAAATCCTGATGTTCCACTAACTCAAGTGCCAGACTATATTCTCTGGAATTCGCCAACTCTTTAATTTTATTTACACTCGCCATGCTGAGTCCTGCGCCCATGCCCTGTCACCTCTGCCAGTTTCATTTTACTTAGTGTCCTTCAAAGACCTTTTCTACCTTCTCGATTACGGTGTCTTTCATGTTGCCTCTTGTCTTTTCATACTGCAATCCTGACTCCATAATCTCCAAAAGTTCCATTCTGTACTCGCTATCAATATCCTTGATGTATTCCATCAATACATCCTTCAGTTCAATGACATATTCCTTCGTCTGCATCTTTGCAAGCATCTCATCTGGATTGAACTTCGATGTACTCTTCATGTCTTCCTGCTTACGTCCACAGATCAGACATTCATCTGCACCAGCCTCGTTTACATAACCACAGTTACATGTCCAGATCATGCCATCGGTACGATACTTCTCGACTGCATCAATACCACGTTTCTCTTTAAGTGCAGATAATCTATGTAACGGCATGCTGACATCGATTGGCTGGTCGTTGCACGCGAATACACCACGGCTTGTCACATATTTGGAGATGCGTACCTTTGCATCCTTCAAAAGCAGAATATCCTTTGCAGGAAGCTTACACTCCATATCCTTGGATTCGATCAGAGAAACATTTCCTTTCTCAAATACAAAATCCAGATCCTTTAACAGCAATCGTTCTTCATACAGGTTTGTCAGCTCGACGTCTGCACGGATTGCACGAATATCATCTTTGTTATAATTAAAGAAATCTGTAGAAATTGTTACTCCATTCTTAGAACCACGTAACCATACACGTACCGGTCTTGGCACCAGACGATTATAGTAGTTGCTGACATACAGAGATTTTTCTGTAACTGGATTCTCCTCTGGCTTCTTCTTCAGGCGAACAGCTGTACCAGAAGCGATCGTTCCTACGGAATAGCTTGCAAACTGTGTATAATTCAGTTCCACGCCAATTACCGCATCCGCTTTCTTTCTTGCTGCGATTGTCTGCAGACGCTTCAGTGCTGTCTCATTTACCTGCTCCAGCTTGCCTGTCAGCTTCTCACTCTCGGAATCTGACATCTCACTCACACCGGCTGCAAACCCCTTGAAAAAGTTCGAGCTAAGTACCGACTGTACATTTACAAATCCCAAATACTCTACGATTTCGTAACCCTCAAAGCCCTGTCCGGACGTCAACATTACTTCTGTCATTTTTATTACCCTCCCAAAATAAAAATAATCGCTCAAATTTACCTTAAATGATACCATACTTCCATCATATTTGAAAGACTTTTTGTATGATTTATAACATTTTCATCAATTATTTTGTGCATTTTATGCAAAAATCACCAAATTTCTAAAATGCTAATGGATTTTTATTCTCATATTTGTGGAAATAAAACTCCAAATCAAAATAGGTATGCTCGTCGCTGTCCGCGATCATTTCCCAGTTCTCCAGTTCATCCAGATTCGGGAAATGTGTATCCGCTGCATAATCATAGTTGATCTTCGTCACATGCGCATACTTGCAATACGGAAGCAGCATCTCGTAGATCTGTCCGCCACCGATTACAAAAATTTCCTTATCCTCATATTTTTTCAGTTCCTCGAACAGTTCTTCCTTCGAGTGAACAACCGTACCCCCTCGCACGGTATAATTCGGATCAGTCGATAAAATGATATTATCTCTTCCCGCAAGCGGCAGGCCATTCGGGAATCCTGCCAGTGTCTTTCTTCCAAGTACAACGACATTTCCCATTGTCGTCTGTCGGAAGAATTTGTGATCCTCTGGTATTGATACGAGCAGATCGCCCTTGTTTCCAATCGCCCAGTTGTTATCTACTGCTACTATTAAGTCCATATTACCCTCCAAATATTTCGCTCTAAACCGCTATTGGTATGTTCTTGATCTGTGGTCCGGTCTGATAATCTTCGATTGTAAAATCATCAACCGTAAAATCATAAAAATCTTTGACATCTGGATTGAGTGTTACTTTCGGCGCCGGATACGTCGGCCGGCTGATCAGCTCTTCCACGATTGGAATGTGTCTGTCATAGATGTGTGCATCTGCGATCACATGTACCAGCTCTCCCGGTTCAAATCCAGTTACCTGTGCCATCATATACACAAGTGCCGCATACTGTACGACATTCCAGTTATTCGCTGCAAGCACATCCTGCGAACGCTGATTCAAAATGGCATTTAATTTGTTGCCTGTGACATTGAACGTCACGCTGTACGCACACGGATACAGGTTCATCTCGGACAGATCCTGATGCACATAAATGTTCGTCATGATACGGCGGCTGTATGGATTGTTCTTCAGATCATAGATCACACGATCGACCTGATCCATCATACCCTCTTTATATTTGTGCTTCACACCGAGCTGGTAACCATACGCCTTGCCGATCGAACCATCTTCGTCTGCCCACGCGTCCCAGATATGGCTGTGCAGGTCATGGACGTTATTTGATTTTTTCTGCCAGATCCAGAGCAATTCATCAATTGCGGATTTGATATAAGTTTTTCGAAGCGTGATCGCCGGAAATTCCTCCGCCAGATTATATCGGTTTACAACACCAAACCGTTTGATCGTATATGCCGAAGTCCCATCCTCCCATTTCGGACGCACCTTTTCGCCCTTCGTATCGTAACCGTTCTCAATAATATCCTTACACATCGCAATGAACAAATCATCTGCTTTACTCATGTTTTGTCTCCTTCTCCTATTTTGTGCAGTATTCACAGTCTCACTTGTGAATATGTGCCAATCTTATTTTTTCTGCTTGTATTTTTTTCTTTTTCTGTTAACATAATGCCCATGGAGGTACATTCTATGATTCCAAAAGAATTCGGGCCTCGTCTAAAAATTTCGCGTCGTCAAAAACATCTCAATCAAACCGACATTTCCAAACGACTCAATATTACAAGACAAGCCTACAGTAACTATGAAACGGGAAGATGTGCGCCGCCAGTCGATGTTCTGGCTGAACTTACACTGCTTCTCGAATATGATTTCTTTTCTATTTTTCTGGAAGCGGCTGCTTCCAAATTATTTCATTCCAATTTTCAATTTTATCCAGAAAGCGAGGATCTATCATGTCAGACACAACCACCTTTGGAGCTATGCTCATTCGTCTCCGACTCCACTCCGGTTACACCCAGAAAGAAATAGCCGCATCGACCGGCATCTCACGTTCATCGTATTGTCATCTGGAAGCGGACTACCGAAAGCCAACGATGGAATTTTTTATTAAGCTTTGCATCTTCTATAAGCAAAATCCCGTGAAGCTCCTGCTTCCACTTTTCCCGGAAGAATCCATGGATTCCCAGAAGCATTATCTGCAATATTTAAATTCGTTATGTGAAATCCGATACAAATCAGACACGAAGCGCAATCGAAAGCGCAACGTCAAATGCTGGTCTAAGAAATAGCATCAAAGTTGTTCCCGATCAGAAATCCGGCTTCCGCCTGTTTCCGGTTCTTCTCGTATGGATTACTCTCTGAATACTGGATCTGTGTCGTCGTCTCTCCACCTGCAACATACGTTCTGCCGCATTCCGGACAGACCCCCATCTTCAATGTTACATTCGCCGATATCAGCTTTGCACCCGGCTTGCTGCTTTTCTGAATCGCATTCGCCACGTGCTCCCGTTCATGTGCACTTACTTTCGCGTACGATTCTCCTGCCGCAATCTTGCCCGGTGTCTTAAATGACACATCCGGTTCGTTCGAACCATCGACATATTTCCAATTCTTACACGTCTGACATTCGACCGGCTTCACCTTCGTGGAAGTGTCGACCGTATTGTCCGCATTGACCGGTGTCACGCGGCTGACACCGCTATATGGAATTATATAGTTGTTACTCATCGAACCAATATTCATTCCATCACCTCAAAAAAATAAAGGTAACCAGACAGGTTATCTGCATGGTTACCTTTATTTTACTATATTTCGCTTATATCCACAAGAGAAAGATTGTGTCTGTCAGATGACTCTAAGCTTGTAAGAAGCGCATGTGCGGTATCTAAGCTTGTGAGAACCGTCACACCTGTCTCGATTGCATTTCGGCGGATTACGAAGCCGTCCTTGCTGTGTTCCACACCCTGTGACGGTGTGTCGATAACAAGATCGATCTCATGTGACAGAATCAGGTCTAACAGGTTCGGAGAAGGCTCTTCCACCTTGTTAATCGGTTTTGCAGGTACGCCATTCTCATTCAGGACACGGCAGGTACTTCTTGTCGAATAGATCTCATAACCAAGCGCGGTAAACCGCTGTCCGATTTCTACTGCATCCAGCTTATCGGAATCCTTTACTGTAAGTATCATCTTCTTGTACTTCGGCAGATTCACGCCGTTTCCAAGGAATGCCTTGAACAACGCTTCGTTGTAATTTTTCGAGATACCAAGGCACTCACCGGTTGATTTCATCTCCGGACCAAGGCTGATCTCAGCACCCCGGATCTTCTCAAAGGAGAATACCGGCATCTTGATTGCGAAGTATTCAGATTCCGGCTGTAATCCCGGTGTATAGCCCATATCCTTGATCTTCTCGCCTGTGATAACTCTCGTTGCAAGATCAACGATTGGAATACCGGTTACCTTACTGATGTATGGTACGGTACGGCTTGATCGCGGGTTAACCTCGATGACATATACCTCATCCTGATATACAATAAACTGAATATTAATCAGTCCGATAACATGCAGGCTGTTCGCAAGCTTCTTCGTGTAGTCTTCGAGCACACGCTTGATCTTCGGTGTGATCGTCTGTGCCGGATACACGGAAATACTATCTCCGGAATGGATACCTGCACGCTCGATATGCTCCATGATACCAGGAATCAGGATATCGTGGCCATCACATACGGCATCAACCTCGATTTCCTTACCCATCAGATATTTGTCAACCAAAACCGGATGCTCCTGCTCATGGCGATTGATAATCTCCATAAACTCAATGATATCCTTATCCGAGATTGCAATCTGCATACCCTGTCCGCCTAATACATAGGAAGGACGGACAAGAACCGGATAGCCAAGCTCGTTGGCAGCTTCTAATGCTTCCTTAACTGTAAATACAGTCTTACCGGCTGCTCTTGGGATACAGCACTTCTCCAGAATCTCATCGAACAACTCACGGTCTTCGGCTGCATCGACATTCTCAGCACTTGTACCAAGGATTGGCACGCCCATCTCCAAAAGTGCCTCAGTCAGCTTGATAGCTGTCTGTCCACCGAACTGTACAACCGCGCCATCCGGTTTCTCGATATTTACGATAGACTCTACATCTTCTGCCGTCAGCGGCTCGAAATACAGACGATCTGCGATATCGAAGTCTGTACTGACTGTCTCCGGATTATTATTTACGATGATTGTCTCATAACCCTTATTCTTCAAGGTCCATGTACTGTGTACCGAGCAGTAGTCAAACTCGATACCCTGTCCGATACGGATCGGACCGGAACCAAGCACCATGATCTTCTTCTTATTCTCATCCACCTCGACTTCGGATTCGCCATCGTAGCAGGAATAATAATATGGTGTCTCTGCTTCAAACTCAGCCGCACAGGTATCTACGATCTTGTAGGATGCATGGATACCATAGCCATAGCGAAGCTCCTTGATTTCCTTTTCCTTCTTGCCTGTAATCTGTGCGATTACCTTGTCCGGAAACTCCATGCGCTTTGCTTCCTGCATCATTTCCTTAGTGATCTCAGGTGTCTCACGCAGTAATTTTTCTTCCTGTACAATATTGTTGATCTTGTCAATAAACCAGATATCTACCTTCGTAATATCATGGATTTCCTCTGCGGAGATTCCACGGCGCAGTGCTTCTGCGATGACGAAGATTCGGCGATCATCAACGCGGTGCAGCATCTCATGGATTTCTTCCGTCGGAAGATCATTGTAATTCTCGTAGATCAGGCTGTCCACATGCTGTTCCAGGGAACGAAGTGCCTTCATAAGTGCACCCTCGAAGTTCGTACAGATACTCATAACCTCACCGGTTGCCTTCATCTGCGTCGTCAGCTTGCGGCTTGCCTTGATGAACTTATCGAAAGGAAGTCTCGGCATCTTAACTACAACATAATCAAGTGCCGGCTCAAAGCTTGCATATGTCTTACCTGTGATAGCATTTTTAATCTCATCCAGATTATATCCAAGTGCAATCTTCGCAGCCACCTTCGCAATCGGATATCCGGTTGCCTTCGAAGCAAGTGCCGAAGAACGGCTTACCCGCGGGTTTACCTCGATTACACAATATTCAAATGTCGTCGGATGCAATGCAAACTGTACGTTACATCCCCCCTGGATACCAAGCTCTGTAATGATATTTAAAGCAGCACTACGAAGCATCTGGTATTCCTTATCTGCCAGTGTCTGTGATGGTGCAACAACGATAGAATCTCCGGTATGGACACCAACCGGATCCAGATTCTCCATATTACATACGGTAATACAGGTACCGTTCGCATCACGCATAACCTCGTACTCAATCTCTTTCCAGCCCGCGATACAACGCTCAACCAATACCTGACCGACACGTGACAGACGCAGTCCGTTCATCAGTATCTCTACGAATTCTTCTTCGTTGTGCGCGATACCGCCGCCGCTTCCGCCAAGCGTATACGCCGGACGCAGCACGATCGGGTACCCGATCTTCTCAACGAACGCCAGACCATCCTTGATGTTCGTTACGACTTCGGATGGTGCACATGGCTCATGGATCTTCTCCATAGTCTTCTTGAATTCCAGACGATCCTCTGCTTTCTTGATCGTTTTAGAAGATGTACCAAGCAGCCTTACATTATGTTCCTTCAGGAAACCAGACTCTTCCAGTTCCATCGCGATATTTAACGCTGCCTGACCACCCAGTGTCGGAAGCACGCTATCCGGCTTTTCCTTCTTGATAACTGCCTTCACAACCTCCGGTGTCAAAGGCTCAATATATACCTTATCTGCAATATCCTTATCTGTCATGATGGTGGCAGGATTCGAGTTGATCAATACTACACAGATGCCCTCTTCCCTCAGGGAACGGCATGCCTGTGTACCGGCATAATCAAACTCTGCCGCCTGTCCGATGACAATCGGACCGGATCCAATAACTACAACCTTTTTTACGTGTGGATTCTTTGGCATTATTTAGACACCTCCATCATATTCATAAACTCATCAAACAAAAATCCGGTATCAAGCGGGCCTGCACAGGCTTCCGGATGGAACTGTACCGTCTGTACATTCTTTCCAAGGTAATGAACACCCTCAATTGTCTTATCATTTACATTGATAAAGCTTGGCTCTGCAATATCACGATCCAACGTCTCTTCCTTTACCACATAGCCATGATTCTGTGTTGAAATATATACCTTCCCGGTCTTTAAATCCTTTACCGGATGATTTGCTCCACGATGTCCATATTTCATCTTCTGTGTATCTGCACCGTTTGCAAGCGCCAGAAGCTGATGTCCAAGACAGATTGCGAAAATTGGAATCTTCGTAGCAAAAAGCTTCTTGATTTCCTCGATTGTCTTCACATTGTCCTTCGGATCGCCAGGACCATTCGTCAGCATAATGCCGTCCGGTGCATCCGCGATGATCTCCTCCGCAGGAGTCTCCGCCGGATATACAGTCACTGAACAACCACGCTCCAACAGACAACGCACAATGTTCTTCTTCACACCAAGGTCGATGACCGCAACCTTATAACCATCGCCTGGGAAGCTCATTTTCTCCTTGCATGTGACATCCAGCACAACATGTCCCATGCTCCATGCCTTGATCCTTTTGATACAATCGTCCTTATCAAAATTCTCATCCGTTGTGATCATGCCCTTCATCGTACCTTTGTCCCGCAGAATCTTCGTTAATGCACGTGTATCAATTGCCTCAATTCCGGTAATATCATTTTCTATAAGAAATGACTCGACACTTTCCTCGCTTCGGAAGTTGCTTGGCCGCTTCGCCAGTTCTCTGACAATAAAGCCAGACTGCCATGGGCGCTCCGCCTCCATATCTTCCTTACAAATACCATAGTTACCAATCAACGGATACGTCATACACACAGACTGTCCTGCATAAGAAGGATCCGTCAGTACTTCCAGATAACCAGTCATCGATGTGTTAAATACGATCTCACTGATAATTTCCTTGGTCGAACCGACGCTTTTCCCCTCGAATACATGGCCATCTTCCAGTATCAGAAATGCTTTCATAGTCTTTGTCCTTTCTTCTTAGATTTACTTGCAAAACAAGAAATTTGCTCAAAAAAAAAGAGTGAAACGGAAAAATTGCATAGTTATCCGAAGCTCTTTTTTTCTCAAATTGCAAAAATTATACATCAATTTTCGCCATAGCACAACCCCTTTTGTCAGATTCTTTTATTCTTCTTTTGTTCTTCCCTTTCCAAGCGGCTGTAAATACATCCACAATAGTCCTGCCGGTACAGGTGATACTCCCGTGACAGCTCGATGGAATGAGCATATCCATTTTTTTTCTTGAAATCACTGTACAGATATGCAACGCCATATTTTTCTGCCATCCGCTCACCGATCTCGTTTAACCATGCCGCGTTTTTGTGCGGACTAATCGAAAGTGTCGTCGTAAAAATATCGAAACCGTGCTCCTTCGCATACCGGGCGGTCTCCTCTAACCGCAGTTCATAACACTTATAGCAGCGGCGTCCACGCTCCGGTTCTTTCTCCAAGCCTTTCGCGATCGCATAAAACTTCTCCGGCTCATACGCACCGTCACACACAACTACATTTCTCGCAAACTCAGCCTCCTGTGTAAACCGTTTCAATTCTTCGATCCGCTTCTCGTATTCTTCCTTTTCCGTGATGTTTGGATTGTAAAAAAAAGCCGTGATATCAAATTCTTCATATAATACACTCAGCACATGGGAACTGCACGGTGCACAGCATACATGCAATAACATTTTTTTTGTTTTTTTTACATTTTCGTTTATTTCCTTGTCCATTTTTATCCCTTCCTTGTCACTTCGACGAAAAAAGTCGTCCAATCGACCTACAAAAATGACGATTTTTGTGCAATATTCACAGTTGACTTTAGCAATAATATACAATATACTAAAGTCAATGAAAGAACTATAATATAGTTAGTTATGATTATATATTTTTACAGCTTGAAGGGCAAGAGTAAAAACGATAGAATCGCTATATGGGAGGTAAGAAACTATGACAGTGGATCAGGCAGTTAAAAAATTCAAATTAGAGCCACTTAACGTATATACGGCGAAGGCAAAAGCAAAAGAACTGAACGTAGAGGAAGTTCTGTATATGAATGTTCAGAAGAACAAATATGCCTACATCGTAAAAGATGGTGCGCGTGGCTATGTGCTCTATCAGGATGAAAAAAGTATTTATTCCAAGATGTACAAAGGTCTTAAGATGACCCCACTTGAGCCATAATTGTACATATTTCGTATACGTATATATAATATACACAAAAAGAAATCCGGAGCTTCGATGCAAATCGAGGTTCCGGATTTTTGGTTATTCACTATATTTATTCTTATAGAACAGCTTCACATGCTCTATGCATTTATCATTCAGTTCCACAATTACCGCTTCCGTGCGGTTTTTGCTGTTGTTGATGAATGCGTACCACTTCTCTTTCCTGTCCGGAAAGCAGGAAGTGTAATCCCGGATGATCATATCCGGATGTGCCTGACGTTCATTGTCAAACAGGATTGAAGTATATGGCAGCACCTTCTGAATCTTACCTGCCTCAAACTCATAAACCTTTTTCCGTGATGAGCGTTTTACGATCTTCGAGATCTCGCAATCCCCGTTCACAAATATATACTCATACTCCAATTCCTGCCGCGTCGCTGTAATAATCGTAAGAGCAATACCTATAATCAGAATCGACGGACCTACCCAGCCTGCTATAAACGTCCAGATCGCAAGTCCTACAACCATCAAAGCAGCGGATGCCACAACAGGCATCCGGTCCTTTGCTTTTAATTTCTTTTGTACTGCGTATTCCGCATAACCTTCCAAGTTATTTACCATACTTACATTTCCTTTAATGACTCATCAATTGCCTTTGCCGCCTTCTTACCGGCACCCATTGCAAGGATAACGGTTGCTGCACCTGTAACAACATCACCACCGGCATACACATGCTCGCGCGTACTCTCACCAGTTTCTTCGTTGACGATGATACCGCCCCACTTCTGTGTTTCCAGTCCTTCGGTTGTCTGGCGGATCAACGGATTCGGTGACTGACCGATTGCGATGACAACTGTCTCAACCGGAATTACCGTATTCGATCCCTCGATCGGCTGCGGACGTCTACGTCCGGAAGCATCTGGCTCACCAAGTTCCTGTGCAACTACCTCGATGCCAGTTACCCAGCCATCTTCTCCGTGGATCTCAACCGGGTTGTTCAGGAGCTTAAAAATCACGCCCTCTTCCTTTGCATGCTCAACTTCTTCCTTACGGGCAGGTACTTCCTCTGCACCACGACGATATACAATATATACTTCCTCTGCACCAAGTCTCTTAGCCGTTCTTGCTGCATCCATCGCTACGTTACCGGCACCGACAACGGCAACACGCTTGCCGACCTTGACAGGTGTTGGAACTTCGCCCTTCTTATAACCCTTCATCAGATTGACACGTGTCAGGAACTCATTTGCGGAATATACGCCAAGCAGGTTCTCGCCCGGAATGCGAAGGAAGTTTGGAAGTCCGGCACCCGTTCCAAGAAATACTGCGTCAAATCCGCGTGCAAACAGATCATCCACGGTCAGAGAACGTCCGATTACAACATTTGTCTCAAGATCTACACCAAGATCTGTAATATTCTCCAGTTCCTTTGCAACCAGAGACTTAGGAAGACGGAACTCAGGAATACCATAGCTCAACACGCCACCAGCCTTATGTAATGCTTCAAAAATCGTTACATCGTAACCCTTCTTTGCAAGTTCACCTGCACATGTAATACCTGCAGGACCGGAACCGACAACTGCTACACGCTTGCCATTCTTCTCGATGTTCAGTTCTGCCTTTGCACCGTGTGCCATGTGGTAATCTGCCACGAAACGCTCCAGACGTCCGATGGATACAGACTCACCCTTGATACCACGGATACACTTACCCTCGCACTGATTCTCCTGTGGGCAGACACGTCCACAGATTGCCGGAAGTGCATTCTCACTTGTAATGATCTCGTATGCTTTCTCGAAGTTACCGGCAGCTACCTGCTCGATAAATCCAGGAATCGGTACATTAACCGGGCATCCGGTCATACAAGGTCTGTTCTTACAGTTAATACATCTGGTTGCTTCCTCCATTGCCATCTCGGCTGTATAACCGGTTGCAACCTCTTCAAAATTCTTATTTCGTACATTCGGATCCTGCTGTGGCATAGGAACCTTTGTTGGACTCATATTTGGCATCTTTCGTTCCCTCCTAATTCTGCATCTGATCTGCCTGAAGCTTCATCATACACTCGTGTTCTTCTTCCTTGAAGAATGTCTGACGCTTCATACACTGATCGAAATCAACTTCAAATCCATCGAAGTCCGGTCCATCTACACAGGCAAACTTCGTCTCGCCACCAACTGTGACACGACATCCACCACACATACCTGTACCGTCGATCATGATCGGATTCAAAGAAACTGCGGTCGGAAGGTTATATTCCGGCTTCTTTGTAAGTGCTACTACAAACTTCATCATGATGAGTGGTCCGATTGCGATTGCATGGTCATATTTCACACCGGCATCTAACAGCTCCTGCAGCTTCTTTGTAACAACGCCCTGCTCACCAAGAGAACCATCATCTGTCATGATATATACATTGTCACAGAACTTCTCGAACTTCTCCTTGAGAAGTACAAGTTCTGCGGTACGTCCACCAATGATCACATCCACTTTTGTACCCTGCTCGGCAAGCTTCTTTGCCTGTGGGTAAAGTGGAGCTGCTCCAACACCACCTGCAACACCGATCACACGTTTCCACTCTTTGTTGAGTGGTGCCGGCTGTCCAAGTGGACCTACAAAATCCTGAAGGTAATCGCCCTCATTCAGCTTTGCCATCAGAGTTGTTGAATATCCAACTACCTGGAAAATAATCTCAACTGTATTGCGTTCGCGGTCAAAATCCGCAATTGTAAGAGGAATACGCTCGCCATCTTCATCCACTCTGACGATGACAAACTGTCCTGCCTCACAGCGTGCAGCTACATAAGGAGCTTCAATCTCCATCATGACAACAACCGAATTTAAGACTTCTTTTTTTACAATCTTATACATGGTCTACCCCTATCTCTTAAAAATTTACTTTATATTTACGCATCGTTTCTCGTGCGTCATTATCTGATAAATTATATCACATATACTTTCATAATCAAAGTTTTTCTTAAAAATTCTATCTGTTTTTATACAATTTCATCGAAAAAACTTGCTTCATGCAGTATCGACATCAATGAATCATCCCCCTGCAGTGAAAGCGCCATAAACCCATATCCGTCGTTCATCCGTACAGACACGCCAAGCATATTTGCAATATCATCGCAGAAATGCCGCTCCGACATCGTCACGACCAGTCTTCTGCAAAATGCCTGTTCTGCCAGCCTTACCGCTGCATCCAGCACATATCGCACATGATCATCAAAGCTTTCAAAACGCTCCACATACATCGTATCATCATAGATATCATAAGAAAACATACCTGCCAGACGTTCTTCCACCTGCCCGTCATCCATGTGCATACCATCCTCATACACGGCTACCACATCTCCATTCTGGCAGCGATGTTCCATGCACATCTGCTCCAGATATTGCGGCGTACGATGCGCGTAAATCCGATATTTCTTTGCAAGAGCTTCATTTACTTCTCCAGACAGATGCTCCAGTATATCTGCGCGTTCCTCATGCAGATCTTTCAGATTCTTCGTATAATATCCTTCCTCACCGGAAAGATCATCCGGCACGACATTCTCGTCCTCCAGCTCTGCAATATCAATATCCAGTTCCAACGTATGAAATACCTTCTCAAAGCCAAGGCTCTCATAGTATTCTTCCCGTTCCGGCATCAAAAACGCAAACGCTCTGCCGTCCTTTTTCATATCTGCAAGCACGCGCTGCATCATTTTGTGCATGATGCCCTGCTCCCGATATTCCGGTTTCACAGCCACTCCGACTATGTAATAGCACAGTTCCTTTTTCCCTTCTACTTGCATCTCATAAGGATTCAGATGAATCATGCCTGCCAGCACATCCCCCTTATAAGCAAGTAAAATCTTATTTTGCTTACAAATCTCTGTAAAATAATAATCCGCAAATTCCTCCGGATCATCAAATATTTCATCCCACATCTGTCGAACCTCAGCAAGCACCTCCGGTTCACCTTCAAAATATTTGAGCCTGCAACTGTCTCCGTCACTCATGAAACTAAAATATCCTCCTATATCTATCTATTGTTTTTATCTTTTTGCACACCCCATGCATCCCATGCATGGATTGGCAGCATTTTCTACAGTATCATCTACCACACGCGAGCTTCGATAATCAAAATTATCGATTGTCTCAAGCAGGCAGATCGCCTGGGAACTGATTCCCTGTCCCTGCCCGGTAAATCCAAGACCTTCCTCTGTTGTCGCCTTGACATTAACCTGATTTTTATCAATCTGCAGCCGTGCCGCAATGTTCTCCCGCATTGCATCAATATACGGCGCAAGCTTTGGTCGCTGCGCAATCACGGTTGCATCTACATTTCCAATCACATAATTATTTGCATCCAGAAGCTTCCGCACTTCCTCCAGAAGCCGCATACTGTCCGCGCCTTCGTAAGCCGGATCGGTATCTGGGAAATGTTTTCCGATATCTCCCAAAGCTGCAGCTCCAAGCAGCGCATCCATAATCGCATGCACCAGCACATCCGCATCCGAATGTCCAAGCAGACCTTTCTCATACGGGATCTCCACGCCTCCCAAAATCAGGCGGCGTCCCTCGACTAATTTATGCACATCATATCCCATGCCAACTCTCATGGTTCCTACGCTCCTTTATATCAGGCAAAATTAAAGTATCGTACTATAATCTATCATATTTGCCCCATATATGCAAACGTTTCCTTTTCTCATGGTTAGAATTGCCACAATTTGTTTTTCTATATTTACGAATCTGTCATTTCATTGTAAAATGTCACTATCACAGTCATAGAGAAAAATGTACTGTACAAATTTATACATAATGAGGAGGGTTTATTATGGGAAGATCCGGCGGCGGTGGCGGCGGCTTTAGCAGCGGCGGTCACGGTGGCGGCAGTCATCATGGTGCAAGTTTCAGCGGCGGTGGCGGTAGCTTTCGCAGCAGTGGTTCACGCGGAGGCGGTTTTGGCGGTGGTCCAAGGCCTCACGGTCCCGGTCCGGGACCTAGACCATACGACGATTACGGTCCGGGGCCACATTACTATCATGGAGGTCCGGGCATGCCACCACCTCCACCACCGAGAAGAAGATATTATGGAGGCAGAACAACTTACGTATATTCAAACGGCAGTAGCGGCGGTGCATTTGTTACTATAATCATGCTCATGCTCGTCCTGATCGTATTCTCTTTCTATATGCAGTTTAAAGGTGGATATACAGGCGACACACTCAGCGATAACCGTATTTCCGAATACGCAGAAGATCAGTATAATACAATATTCAGCGGTCGCGAGGACGGACTGCTCCTGGTCGTAGATGAAAACGACAATGGTCAGTTCAAATATGGTGTCAAAGCCAATGCACTTATGGATACATACATTAACAGTATGATCTCCGCATATCAGAATAACTACAATGATGATCTCGGTATCCAGTTAAAGGGCATGCTGGAAGACACATTGGAAATCATGAAGCAGGATGGCATCTCAAAAATCAAATCCGACAAGGCATTTGACTCTCACTGCTATCGGGATGATTTAAACTGGATTGATACAAAGAACAACGTCGTAACCGGCGCACAGGAATTCTACGATGCAACCGGTATCCAGTTCTATGTAATGTTCGTAAAGACTCGTACCATCGCCAAGGCAACGAATCATTCTGCCGGCGTATTCAAGGTACTGATCATCGCAGCAGCGGTTGTCATCGTCGTATGTATCCTCTTCTCATGGTGGAAGAAGCGTACCGCACAGAAGAACAAGGAGCAGGAGGACTTAGAGCGTACATTAAAGACACCACTTGAAACCTTTGGTTCCACACCGATGGATGATTTAAAGGCTAAATACGATAATCAGGATAATAACCAGTCATAACGGTGAATCCGAATTTGCCAATTTGATTTAAAAGAAAAAAGGGAATGTTTCCATGTAATTCATGAAAACATTCCCTTTTCTTTTACCATGCAGTTGCAATATCTAACTGATTTGGATTTGACGCTGCAAATCCGCCTGTATCTACTACTATCGCTGTACCAAGGCTGCTCTCTACAAGCGATCCTCTTGGATGTGTGTTCAGATCTGCGGCAACCATAACATAATCACCGTACATTTTTACGCCATCCTCGCGAACCCAATACTGCCCTGGAATTCCCATTCCCTGCATCGTTGCTACGACACCATTCATATTCAAGTTGTAATACGTTTCTTTTCCGCTTGGTCCGTAGTTTACACCCTTGGATGCAGTCAGCTTTCCGTCTCCGGTCTGATTTGTATATGTAGTCACATATGTCTGTGCATTTTGTGCGGTTTTTAAAACTGCCTTCTCTGCATAATATGTCTCTACCGTCTTCAGGAATTCATCATAATTGTCGCGAACTGCCAATACCTTGTCTCGCTCGTCGCTCGCCATCAGTGACGGCTTGATCTCAACTGGTAATGACTTTACATGTGCGATGAACTCCGAATATACCGGATTCGTCCGTGCTTCGACCATCGTCTGAAGCATGCTTCTGTCTGCAACCGATGTTTCTTCTATCATATTTGTCACATTCATATTTGTCTGAAACTTCGGTGTGAGTTTTGCTACATCAGTCGTTACAGCCTTTGTCATATCATTCCCAATACTCTCTGTAACTTTCGCTGCCTGAACAGCTTCCCCGATGCGCTCCTGCGTTGTAACTGCTGCAAGCACCATAGACTCTGTTGTCATTGCCGGTGCCGGAGCTTCTGCAAGTACCTCTGTTACCTTCTCATTTGTTGTGCTATTGGCTTTGTAATCTTCCAATAATGTTGGTGCGTATAAACATACTGCTAAGATCATCACAAATCCTATCATTAGCTTGTCGATGTTTAACCTCATCTAATCACTCCTTTTCCAAAACCGTTTGTTCGCAACAAACTTCCCCTATTTAACATCATGTTTGTTAACTTGTCAATACATTTTTGAAATTTTTTAGAAATATTTGAAACATTTTTGTAACATTTTTCGATGTTTTGTCACAATTAATCACATTTCCTGCATTATTTACATATTTTAGAACAGCATCCGAACGGATTCGACAACCGCGCATCGACAAAAAGGCACAAAAAAATCTCATGCCATTTCTGACATGAGATTCTATTTGCACATTCTATTCTATATAGAATTTCAGGCATAAAAAAATAGCGGAAGGGGGATTTGAACCCTCGACACCACGGGTATGAACCGTGTGCTCTAGCCAACTGAGCTATTCCGCCAT